>ENA-OQIC01000150-OQIC01000150.1-human-gut-metagenome-genome-assembly--contig:-NODE-150-length-30765-cov-11.712873_pt1 | contig 30765 bp, 29 predicted proteins | sample MGYA00242572_ERZ504736 | MGnify/ENA primary metagenome ERZ504736 (study PRJEB26092, sample SAMD00036201) | human gut metagenome | host: Homo sapiens | study: EMG produced TPA metagenomics assembly of...
ACCCAAAACTATGGATGCAGGACGTGCTGATTAGGGTACAGGAGAAAGAAAGAGAAGAGAAAAACGATTACACCGATTTACTGCCATTTAATTGGAAAGGATAAACAGGAAAGCTATAATAAAGTCAGCAGACATGCTTCGTCTGGCTTTTGACTTTATTATAACTTGGAGAGAAACACGCACGAGGCCGAATGCTTACGCTTCACCTTGGTGAAGCAACCGTTTCACACAGGTGGCAACGGCACTTCACTTGAGTGAAAAGCACGTTCAGCCGAGTGGTGCAACAAATGATGCAGTCTTCTTGCATGGAAACTCCCATCCCCTTGCACGGATACTGCCGTACATATATCAAGATTACGTACCCGACATGGAAACCGATATCCGACGAACCGGCTTCTGCAAGGAAAAAACGAAAAAGCACTTCGTGGAGATACAGGAAATTCCGTCACCTCATATTACTGTTTATCAGCGCAATACAATGACGGAACAAAAAACTATTGCAGCGTAGAAATAAAAACAGAATCAACGTTACAAAGACGAACTACTCAACACAGTTCCGGTATAGGAAACCACGCTACGGGCCGGCAATGTCAAGATATAGACACCATCGGCAGGTTGAACAGCTTCCACCGGCTCCCATTTACGGGTGTCATCGGTGACATAGCCTTGCAAAGCACCGGAAACCTGAGCGCTTTCAAGAGCCAACGAAATAACTACTTCATGATCCGCAGGGTTGATGGCTACAACCGTGTAACCGTTGTCACCATATTTATAGCCAGACACCATATAGCCTTGTTCGAAATCATATTGCGCCGAGATGCGCTTGCTTCCTACAGGGATGTAACGGGAGAAGTTGCCGAACACCTCGCAACGCTTGGTCACTTCATAGTCCACGCGGTTCTTTTCAATGTTAATCAGCCCCTCGGTGGTTCCGCCATCCGGTATAGCACCTGCCCACCACACAATAGCGCCGGTATTGGCCTCACACAAGAAACGATGGAACTTCTTCGCCCATTTCAAGCCACTGGTCATGGTAGCATCATAACTTTCCGTAGGATCGCTGATTTCGGTCAGCCACACGGGAATTCCCTTCGATTCGGCTTTGCTGAACGGTTCAATGGCAGGATCTTTCCCGGTCACAGGATCCACATAGCCATGTCCGGCGGCAATGACGGGAAAGTTGGTGATTTTAGGATTCAGGTTCAGAATGTCGCGCACATAATTTTTACTGCCCATGATAAAGCCCAGAATGGCAGACCACTGGCATTCTCGCCAAAGATAATCCGGGTTTCGGGATGGGTCTGTCGCAACTTGGGACCTAAGTTATTCACAATGAACGGTCCCAGCGTAGTGGTACCGGGAAGCCAGAGGCATGAGTTCCAGCTTGCCGCATACTCGGCTCGTTGGCAGGAGAGATGGCATAGACAGGCAGACCTGCCGCTGTGTAGGCATCACAGAAATTGGAAGATAGTCGGCAAAGGCTGGTAGCTGCCGCGTTTCAAAAAACCTTGCGAGGTACTGCCGTTGCTTTTCATATAAGCCGGAGCAGACCAAACGGAAAAGATGAGTTTGTCCACACCGTATTCCTGCTTCGCTTTTTTCATGATCCACAACTGTCCGTTGCGCTGTGCGATCCTTCGGCAACACGATTCTCATCACGGTTGAAATCAATATCGAAAAAAGGATCGTCCAAAGACAGATTGATATCCTCGTCCATATTAAACGTGGTTTCATCGTAATGGGGGAATACCTCGCCCCTAAGGATACTGAGGCGAAGCCCGTCCTGTCCGAACATCACATCCATAATCTCCTGACGCTTGCGGTGGGCATAAAGATAGTCGGACCAGCCGGCCTGCGCCACACCAAAACCATCGATGGTTTGTTCTTCGTTGTTCCACTGAAGAACTACGTCGGCCCCCAAGGTACTACGTGCATCGGCCGGGATTTGTTCTGCCGGAAGAGCATCGGTAACATCGGTACAGGCACAGAGGCAAGCGGCGGAAGCCGCCACGGCAAAAAGGTAAGATAGCTTTTTCATGACACTTGTCTTTTTTAAGGTTAGTATTCAAAGTTTTACCAGGTTGTAACCCAAAGGCAAAGATGGAAATTTACCGACAGACAAACCAATACTATCCGAACATATACTTATGATATTTTATCAAAATAGAGACCGTCAATATGAGAAGCCTTGTTCTGGCTATCCGAATAAAGAAAAAACAACTTACAAGCCGTTCGTAGTACCGCAAAAAGACACGGAACATTATTTCCAGGCATTCAAATCCTACAATATCCCCGAACTTTCAGAAAATCCGCTTTCTTTTAGTGCTGTCAAAATCAGGCAAGTCCATGAGAAAGTTCCGGCCGAACCTTTTAAATGATAGTCTTGTTCTTACGATAATTATCACGGAACTCTTTAGGAGTCACTCCTTTTTTCTTTTTAAAGATACGGTTGAAATTGGATAGATTATTAAAGCCACAATCATATCCTATTTCAGCTATTGACAAGGAAGAATCAACCAAAGCACGTGAAGCGGCCCCCAAGCGGATATCAGTAAGGAAATCGATAAAACTTTTGGAAGTATGCTGTTTGATAAAACGACAGAATGAGGCCTCGCTCATATTTACCATTTTAGCCACATCTGCAAGACGGATCACTTCCGAAAAATGAAAATGAACATAATCCAGCACCTTGTTCAACTTCTCGTTAGTATGCTCTTTGGAAACAGAGTTAATGGCAAACTGCCCGGTTGACAGCTCACGCATCCCTTTGTCCAATGATAATTCATGAAGAATAACAAGCAGTTTTATCAAGGAATAGAAACTATCGTTCTCACAAGACAGCGTTTTCAACAACGGACGGACTTTCGCGATAGTCTCCCTGCTGAACACGATTCCTTTACGGGCACGGTGGAAAAGTTCCCGAATGCTGATCATCTGGTTCCTGTTCAGAATCTGGTCGGAAAGCAGATCGGAATGAAACTGAATGGTTATTTCATGGATATTCTGCGGCTTGTTGTTATAATCCCTCCAAGCATGTTCCAATTGAGGATTGGTGACCAGCACCAGTTCCTCTTCTTCTATTTCTTCTATGGAGTCTCCCACAATGCGTTGTGCGCCTTTTGCATTCTCAATATAGTTCAGTTCATATTCGGGATGTATATGTATAGGAAAATTAAAATTCGATTTCTGACGCTCTATCAAAATAAAGCAATCCTTGGCCGACAAAGGTGACACTTCTTTGAACAATTCTGTGTTTATCATATTTCTCTTTCACATTAGATCTGATCTTGTATAGCAAAGATAACATGAAATATGAAATCGGAAACAAAAAAGTGAACATATTTTTATACTAAACCTGCAAAAGTACCTTCTATAAAAACGTAGATAACACAATACACAAAAACGAGAACCGTGTTATCCACGTCATTTCCATGAGGTTGCTTCTATTTCAGACAAGCCTTCATTGCTTTAATGATCGCTGAGTCAAACCCTTCGTGATCCAATTCATTAATCCCCTTGATAGTCATACCACCGGGCGTACACACCTTATCTATTTCCACACTGGGATGAGTATCATTATTCAATATCAAGGAAGCGGCTCCTTTCACAGACTGGGCAACCATTTTCTGTGCATCTTTCGGATAGATCCCCAATTCAATACCTGCCTGCATAGCTGCCTGAATATATTTCAAGACATATGCGATACCACATGAAGTCAAAGCCGTAGTAGCAGCCATCTGACTTCAGGAATAAGCATAGCCAATCCTAATTCATTAAAGATATCCAGCATCAGTTGTTCTTGTTCCTTACTGGCGTTACGACTGGATATCAAAGTCATACTTTCCAACTGAGAAATAGCAGTATTGGGAATCAAACGGAATATGGTCTGTTCCGGACCTACACTCTTTACCAGCTGTTCGAAAGTTACACCACCTGCAATAGAAACCAATACTTGCCGGGGAGTCAAATGAACCACACTCAACACTTGGTCTATCAACCACGCTTTACAGCCAGAATAACGATATCGGCATCCTTTATCGCTTTCGGATTTTCCGTTGTCACATTAATCTCCGGATAATCCGCCTGTAGAGTTTCCAGACTTCCGCTGAACGGATCGGCTACTGTTACATCACTCGCTGGAATGATAGTGCCTTGGGCAAGGCCGCGAGCAATGGCCCCTCCCATATTTCCCGCACCAATAATTGCTACTTTCATATTATTAAAGATTAAGTCTATAGCTACAAAGATAAGGGAAAAAAGGAGAAGAACGTATTATGAAAAGCTAAAAATAAAATTACTTTGAAGAAGATGAAATCAAAAAGTCTCGCCGGAACCGAAATGTTTCCTGACGAGACCTTATTTTCTTTCGCTGATTATTATCCCTCTTGAATCTCCAGCTTATACCAACACTTTACGAAAGCGTCCAATAAATTCATCAGCCTCAGCCATAGTCAGACACAAAGGCGGGAGCAGACGGATTACATTCGTACCACTGACTCCGGTAAATACTTTCTGTTCGAACAGCAGACGCTGACGCAGTTCCTTAATCGGTTCGTCAAATTCCATACCGATCATCAAACCTTCGCCACGCACCTCTTTAATCTGTGGGAATTGTTTCAATTCTTTCAGCAGATGAGCACCTACCTTGGCAGCATTCTCTACCAGGTTCTCACCTTTCATAACATCCAGCACCGCGATAGCAGCAGCACAAGCCAGGTGGTTACCACCAAAAGTGGTTCCCAATTGTCCATATACGGGTTTGAATTTCGGACTGATCAGGACACCAGCCATCGGAAAGCCATTGCCAATCCCCTTTGCAACCGTAATCATATCGGGACGGATACCTGCATGTTGGTGAGCAAAAAATTTACCGCTACGCCCGTAGCCGGATTGTATTTCATCCAAAACAAGTACTGCATCCACTTCTTCGCAAGCCTTACTCAGTTCTTTCAAGAATTTCACTTCCGGAACCTGAATACCGCCTACTCCTTGAATACCTTCAATAATCACCGCACAGACATCTCCTTTTGCCAATTCCGCTTTAGCTGCTTCTATATCGTTCAAAGGCAGATAAGTCACATGCCCATTGTCATTGATTGGGGCTATAATTTTCGGATTGTGGGTTACCTCCACTGCCAGTGAAGTACGTCCATGAAATGCTTTGCAAAAAGAAAGCACACGTTTGCGACCATTGTAAAAAGAAGCCAGTTTCAACGCATTTTCATTAGCTTCGGCCCCACTGTTTATCAAAAACAATTGATAATCATCATAACCCGAAGTTTCCCTAAACGGTCTGCCACTTCCTGTTGTAGCTTGTTAACCACCGAATTGGAATAAAATCCCAACTGTGCAACCTGCTTGCTTATCATTTCCACATAATACGGATGTGCGTGACCGATAGAAATAACCGCATGACCACCATACAAATCAAGGTATTCCGTACCTTGATCATCCCATACATGACAACCTTTTCCCTTGACAATGTTTATGTCAAAAAGAGGATATACATCAAATAATTTCATAAACTCTTCTTTATTAAAAAGCAGACGGTTTCAACCTCAGCCCTACGGTTTCTTCCAGATTGAACATGAGATTCATATTATGGACCGCTTGTCCGCTTGCCCCCTTCAACAAGTTGTCAATGCAAGAGATAACCAGCAGTTTATCGCCATGCTTCTCCAAATGAATCAAACACTTGTTGGTGTTCACCACCTGCTTCAAATCTATATTTTTGTCTACAATATGAACGAAAGAATCCTCGGCATAATAGTCTTGATACATCTTCACCAGTTCTTCCAGTTCCACCTTGCATTTGACTACCAGAGTAGCAAAGATACCACGCGGGAAATCACCCCGGTAAGGAATAAAATCTATTTCAGCATTAAAGCTGTTTTGCAACTGTTTCAATGATTGCTTGATTTCGGGAACATGCTGATGAGAAAACGGTTTATAGATGCTCATATTATTATTACGCCAGCTGAAATGGCTGGTAGCACCCGGTTTCACCCCTGCCCCTGTACTTCCGGTAATGGCATTTACCATTACATCCTCGTTCAGTAACAGATGTTTGGCTAACGGCAATAAACCCAATTGAATACAAGTGGCAAAACATCCCGGATTGGCCACGTGCTTGCTATGGCAGATAGCACGACGGTTCAGTTCCGGCAAACCATAGATGAAGTCATGGTCATCACTCTTGATACGGTAGTCCATACTGAGGTCTATGATTTTCAAATCCTCGGGTACATTGTGACTATCCATAAACTTCTTTGTATCTCCATGAGCCGTACAGAAGAACAATACATCAATCTCATCCAGAGGAAGTTCGTCGGTAAAAACCAAATCCGTTTCACCATAGAGTCCCTCATGTACGTCGGTAATCTTATTGCCGGCGTTACTGCTGCTGTTTATAAACTTTATGTCTACATCAGGGTGATTAATCAGCAGACGAATCAATTCGCCCGCCGTATAACCTGCCCCACCGATAATTCCTGCTTTAATCATACTTATTAAATTTCTTCGTCCTTGTGGTTATTATAATAAACACGCAAAGGTGTAGAAGTCACTTTGATAAAGCCTTTGGCATCTTCTGCTGTCCATCCCTTCTGCATTTCACCATATTCACCGAATTTGGTCTTCACCAGGTCGTCTTTCGATTCAACACCCACAGTAGAGAATGAAAGCGGACGGAGTTCCAAGATAGCTGTACCGTTTACATTACGCTGAGATTCCTGCAACATTGCCTCAATATCGCGCATTACCGGTTCCAGATACTGACTTTCATGCAAGAACATTCCATACCAGTTGGCAACCTGGTCTTTCCAGTATTGCTGCCACTTGCTCAACGTATATTTTTCAAGGAAACGATGGGCTCCGATAATCAGCATAGGAGCAGCAGCCTCGAATCCTACACGCCCTTTGATACCGATAATGGTATCCCCAACGTGCATGTCACGGCCGATACCGTAGGGTGCACCGATCTCTTCCACTTTCTGAATAGCCTTGATAGGATCATCAAACTTCTCGTCATTAACAGCCTTCAGCTCACCTTTTTCAAATGTAAGACGAAGCTGTTCGCTTCCTTCCTTGGTCACCTGTTTCAAATAAGCACTTTCGGGCAAACCCTGCGCAGAGTCCAATATTTCCCCACCGCAGATAGAAGTTCCCCAAAGACCTACATTATAAGAATATTTCAATTTTGTAAAGTCAGCGGCAAAACCATGTTCATTCAAATAATCAATTTCCTGCTGACGGCTTAATGCCATGTCACGGGTCAATGTGATGATCTCAACCCCCGGAGCCAATACCAGAAAAGTCATATCGAAACGAATCTGGTCATTACCCGCACCAGTCGAGCCGTGTGCGATAGCATCCGCACCTATTTCATTAGCATAACGTGCTATGGCCAACCCTTGGAAGATACGTTCAGAACTTACAGAAATAGGATAAGTACCATTACGGAGCACATTACCGAATACCATATATTTCAAGCTCTTCTCATAGTATTCCCGGGTCACATCCAATGTCACATACTTCACAGCACCCAGTTTGTAAGCGTTCTCTTCGTTCTGCTTCAGCTGCTCCTCACTGAAACCACCCGTGTTTGCACAAGCAGCATACACTTCATACCCTTTTTCCTTAGCCAGATACATTACAGTGAAAGAGGTATCAAGCCCCCCGCTGAATGCCACTACTACTTTTTTCTTCTTTTCTTCCATAATGATATTATTTTAATTGAGAATTAAAAATTGAAAACTGAGAAATAAGTACATGAACGCGCAGCCATCTTTTAATTTTTAATTCTTAATTTTTAATTTATTAAATAGTGTCTTCTTCGTGCAAAGCCGGATCGTAAAGCATGGCTGTACAAATACAGAACTTACGGTTCTTTGCCACTAATATATCGTGATTGATACAGCCTTCACAACCTTTCCAAAAGGCCTCATCATCAGTCAGTTCATTGAAAGTTACAGGAACATATCCCAGTTCTGTATTCATTTTCATTACCGCCGCACCACTGGTCAGACTGAATATCTTCGCTTTAGGCCATCGCAGACGTGCCAATCGGAACGAAGCCGCCTTTATACGCTTGGCCAAGCCCATCCCACGATAATTGGGATGCACAATCAATCCCGAAGTTGCTACATATTGCTTGTTTCCCCATGACTCAATATAGGTAAATCCTGCAAAATCCTCTCCACATAAAGCAATAATCGCCTTTCCTTCTTTCATCTTTGTAGTCACATATTCATGTGTGCGTTCTGCAATGCCTGTTCCGCGTACCTTAGCCGCCTCTCTAATAGTATCTAAAATTTTATCAACGTAAACTTCATGTGAGGCATCTGCCACCATCACATCCACTTGTTTAGCATCCATTTCCTTTTTTATCTATATTATTTTATTGTATATTCGGTATAATCAATGAAAGCGCATTCTTCACTCCCGCTCTTGTGCAGCCTTCACGAATGACAAGCATAATAGTATCATCACCAGCAATAGTTCCCAATATTTCATCAAAGTTCCGGTTATCAATATCATAAGCCAAACTACTAGCATATCCGGGACGAGTCTTGATTACTGCCAGATTAGCCGAAAATTCAATGGAAATAAATCCATTATGCATCAACATCTCACTGGCCGAATGTTGCTCAGTCATACGTTTGTACATGGTATTGTTTGGCAATACATATACATAATTTCCGTTCATACTGGCTGCTTTCGCCACTTTCAACTGCTTCAAGTCACGAGACAAAGTAGCTTGGGTCAATCGGAATCCTTCTTTCGCCAATTCCTGCAACAACTCTTCCTGGCTACCTACTTCCTTGCTCGAAATAATAATCTTAATGGCATCAAGTCTGCTATTCTTGCTCTTCATACTGCATAATTATTCTGATTCGGCTGCAAAATTACAGAATATTCGGGAATATAGATACAAAAAAGAGAATATTTTTGCGACTTTATGCATATTTTCAATAAAGCTCTTATCCATCATCCCAAGAGTAAACCAAAATCACACCAAATTCTTCTTTTCAATGCGATCTTCTTAAAAAGACGGTAATATTATGTTTTACGGCAGGTACAACCAAATCCAACAGTTATAATATCAAAAAAACAAGGACGACTTTCGGGGAATAAACTATTTTTGCATCACTATTAATTCCTTAAAATCAAAAATAAAGGCATGGAACACACTTATTTCTTTGCGGTAGACCTGGGTGCCACCAGTGGACGTACCATCTTAGGTTGCCTGGGAGAAGGCAAAATGGAGTTGAAAGAACTGACTCGTTTCCCTAATCATATTATAGAAACCGGAGGACATTGTTATTGGGATATTTACGCCTTATACAATGAAATTATCAGGGGACTGAAAGTGGTAGCCAAAGACAATCTGCCTATCCGGTCCATCGGTATCGATACTTGGGGGGTGGATTTCGTATTCGTGGGCAAAGACGGAGAGTTACTCCGCAATCCTTATTGCTACCGCGACCCTCACACAACAGGTGCACCTGAAGAATATTTTACCCATATTCCCCGTGAACGAGTATATGACATCACTGGAATTCAAATTATGAATTTCAATTCCTTGTTCCAATTGTCAACACTCCACCGCAATCATTGCTCGGCCTTGGAAGCAGCCGATAAAATACTGTTTATGCCGGATGCCTTAAGCTATATGCTGACCGGTAAAATGGTAACAGAATATACCATCGCTTCTACTTCCCAGATGTTAAATCCGCGCACCAAACGCTTCGAAAAGGAACTGCTGGATGTAGCAGATATCAAGGAAGAACAGTTCGGCCGTTTCGTTTTCCCGGGAGAGCCTATCGGAGTACTGACAGAAGAAGTGCAGAAAATCACAGGTCTGGGAGCTATTCCAGTCATTGCCGTTGCCGGTCATGACACAGGTTCAGCCGTGGCTGCCGTACCAGCACAAAACGAAAGATTCGCTTATCTGAGTTCCGGTACGTGGAGCCTGATGGGAATTGAAGTGAAAGATGCCATTATAAATAAGGAAAGCTTTGAACAGAACTTCACCAATGAAGGAGGTGTGGAAGGAACTACCCGGTTCCTGAAAAACATCTGTGGCATGTGGCTGTTGGAGCGTTGCCGCAAAGAATGGGAAGCAACCAACAACTATTCTTACACAGAACTGATAGATGCCGCTCTGACAGTTCCCGCTTTCCGCAGTCTCATCAATCCCGATGCCCCCTGCTTCTCCAATCCGACATCTATGATTCAAGCCATCGGACATTATTGCAAAGAAACCAACCAACCTGTACCACAGAGTTATGGCGAAATCACCCGTTGCATATTCGACAGTCTTGCCCTGCGCTACAAACAAGTATTCGGCTATTTGCAACAAATGGCCCCGTTCCCCATCGAAAAGCTGCACATTATCGGTGGAGGCTCACGAAACAATCTGTTAAACCAGTTCACTTGCAATGCAGTGGGCGTACCTGTTATAGCAGGTCCCAGTGAAGGGACAGCTATCGGTAACATTATGTTACAGGCAAAAGCCAACGGGCTGGTAAGCGATATCGCAGCTATGCGCCAACTAATCAGCACTTCCATAGAAACCGTTTCTTTTGAACCCCAGCAAGCAGAAGAATGGGAAGAAGCATATAAGAAGTATTTAGCTCATTATAGAGAAGATATTTAATATTCACCTTGAAATTTATTCATTAAACAAACAAATAATATCATGAAAGAAGAATTGATTAATAAAGCGTATGAGATCGCAAAAGAACGTTATGCCGCTGTAGGTGTCGACACAGAAAAGTAATGGAAACCATGCAGAATTTCCATCTGTCACTGCATTGCTGGCAAGCAGATGATGTAACCGGCTTCGAAGTTCAGGCAGGTTCATTGACCGGTGGTATCCAGGCTACAGGTAACTATCCCGCAAAGCCCGCAACATCGACGAACTACGTGCAGACATTCTGAAAGCAGCTTCATATATACCAGGTACTCACCGTTTGAATCTGCACGAAATTTATGGCGACTTCCAAGGAAAAGTCGTAGATCGTGACGAAGTAGAACCCGAACACTTCAAAAGCTGGATTGAATGGGGTAAGGAAAACAACATGAAACTGGATTTCAACTCTACTTCATTCTCTCATCCTAAAAGCGGTGACTTGTCTTTATCAAATCCCGATGAAGGTATCCGCAACTTCTGGATTGAGCACACCAAACGTTGTCGTGCCGTAGCCGAAGAGATGGGTAAAGCCCAGGGCGATCCTTGTATCATGAACCTGTGGGTACACGATGGCAGCAAAGACATCACTGTAAACCGCATGAAATACCGTGCTTTGTTGAAAGACTCTCTGGATCAGATTTTCGCAACAGAATATAAGAACATGAAAGACTGTATCGAATCAAAAGTATTCGGTATCGGACTGGAAAGCTATACAGTAGGTTCTAATGATTTCTATATTGGCTACGGTGCCAAGAACAACAAAATGATTACCTTGGATACCGGCCATTTCCACCCGACAGAAAGTGTTGCCGACAAAGTTTCTTCCTTGTTGTTGTATGTCCCCGAACTGATGCTGCACGTAAGCCGCCCCGTACGTTGGGACTCAGACCATGTAACCATCATGGACGACCCGACTATGGATTTATTCAGCGAAATCGTTCGTTGCAACGCCTTGGATCGTGTACACTATGGACTTGACTACTTCGATGCTTCCATCAACCGCATTGGTGCATACGTTATAGGCAGCCGCGCGGCTCAAAAATGTATGGTACGCGCTTTATTGGAACCGATTGCCAAACTGCGCGAATATGAAGCAAACGGACAAGGCTTCCAACGTCTGGCTCTGCTCGAAGAAGAAAAAGCTTTGCCTTGGAATGCTGTATGGGATATGTTCTGCTTGAAGAACAATGTACCCGTAGGCGAAGAGTTCATTGCAGAAGTAGAGAAATACGAAGCAGAAGTCACTTCGAAACGCTAATCAATATCCAACTACAAGATTGTCTTCCGTAGGGGCGGCCTCAAGTGCTGCCCCTACCGGGAACATAGTTGTAGCCTTAAAGAATATAAACAATGGAAATCATTATCGGATTAATCATCATCGCCATAGGAAGTTTCTGCCAATCCAGTTCATACGTACCTATAAAAAAGTGAAAGAATGGAGTTGGGAAAGTTTCTGGCTGCTACAAGGTGTATTTGCCTGGCTGGTATTCCCGTTATTGGGTGCGTTGCTAGGTATCCCTCAAGGAAGCAGTTTATTTGACCTTTGGGGAACAGGAGGTGCTCCGATGAGCATCTTTTATGGTATATTATGGGGAGTAGGCGGTCTCACCTTCGGTCTTTCCATGCGTTATCTGGGAGTGGCCTTAGGACAAAGTATCGCACTGGGCACCTGTGCCGGATTCGGCACACTTTTTCCCGCCATTTTTGCCGGAACCAACCTGTTTGAAGGAAACGGACTTATTCTTTTACTGGGAGTATGTATCACTTTGTCGGGTATTGCCATTATAGGATATGCCGGCAGTCTTCGCGCCAAAAACATGAGCGAAGAAGAAAAACGCGCGGCAGTAAAAGATTTCGCTCTGACCAAAGGACTGTTGGTAGCCCTACTGGCAGGTGTGATGAGTGCCTGTTTCGCTTTAGGACTCGATGCCGGAACGCCCATCAAGGAAGCTGCATTGGCAGGAGGCGTAGAAGGGCTTTATGCAGGACTTCCCGTAATCTTCCTGGTAACATTAGGCGGTTTCCTGACTAATGCGGTTTACTGTCTGCAACAAAATATAGCCAACAAAACCATGAGTGATTATGCCAAAAGCAATGTATGGGGAAATAACTTGATATTCTGTGCTTTGGCAGGAGTACTGTGGTATATGCAATTCTTCGGTTTGGAAATGGGTAAAAGTTTCCTGACCGGAAGTCCTGTACTGCTAGCTTTCTCATGGTGTATATTGATGGCTTTGAATGTTACTTTCAGTAACGTATGGGGTATTTTATTAAAAGAATGGAAAGGCGTATCTACCCGGACTATCACTGTTCTGATAACCGGACTGGTAGTTCTTATCTTTTCTCTCGTATTTCCTAATTTATTTTAAAAGAATTACTATATTTGTAGCATACTGTTATTCAGAATGAAAAAGATGAATAACAATATCCTATGAACAATCAAATAAAAAAGATATGAAATCAATCTTAGACAATCGCCCTGAATTGGCCAAAGAGGTGAATAAAGTAGCCGAAGTAGCCGGATATTTGTGGCAAAAAGGATGGGCCGAACGTAACGGAGGTAATATCACCGTCAATATCACCGAATATGTAGACGATGAAATCCGTCAGATGCCCGCTATCAGCGAAGTAAAACAAATCGGTGTAACACTGCCTCACTTGAAAGGCTGTTATTTTTATTGCAAAGGAACCAATATGCGTATGCGGGATTTGGCGCGTTGGCCTATGGACAACGGTTCTGTCATCCGTATTTTGGATGACTGTGCCAGCTATGTCATCATTGCCGACAAACCGGTTCAACCTACTTCGGAAGTTCCCTCCCACCTGAGCGTACACAATTACCTCATCAGCATAGGTTCTCCTTACAAAGCATCCGTGCATACACACCCCATCGAACTGATTGCCCTGTCTCACAACAAAAAGTTCATGGAAAAAGATGTGGCAACCAACCTGTTATGGAGTATGATTCCTGAAACAAAAGCATTCTGTCCGCGTGGCCTGGGCATGATTCCTTATCAATTGCCTAGTTCTGTAGAATTAGCCGATGCAACCATCAAGGAACTAGCCGATTATGATGTCGTTATGTGGGAAAAACACGGCATTTTTGCCGTTGACCGTGACGTAATGGCCGCATTCGACCAAATCGATGTTTTAAATAAATCCGCATTGATTTACATCGCTGCCAAGAATATGGGATTTGAGCCGGACGGTATGAGTCAGGAACAGATGAAAGAAATGAGTGTGGCTTTTAATCTACCCAAATAATATTTTATAGTCTTCCCCTAATGGGAGATTTTAAAGATGATTTGACTCCGCATGGGGACAAATCATCTTTTTTATTATCGGGACTCAAAAGATAAATCGCGTACTTAACTCATTGACAGTTTGATTATCTTATGTTTTTTCAGAACAATGAGTATTCTTTTTGGCTATCTTTGGCAAAGACAGATTCACTAAACCTACAGAGAGATATGAAAGCAAATAAATTATTCCTTTTGGCAAGTCTCCTTCTATCAGGCAGTATGATACCTATAACGGCTCAGAACAAGAAAGAGAAGAAACAACAAAGAGAACAAGCAGTACGCGAGGCTGTTGACGCAAAGGCATGCAAAATCAATGTGGACCGGGTAATGCCTATGAAAGGAGGCAGCAAACACCTGACTTCCGATTATTCTTTAGAAATAAGAAACGATTCGGTATATTCCTATCTGCCTTATTTCGGAGTGGCGTATAACGTTCCTTACGGAGGTGGAAAAGGATTAAATTTTAGTGCTCCTTTATCAGAATATACTTCAACATATAGCAAAAAGGGAAATGCTAAAATCACACTAGAAGTACGGAACGAGGAAGACAATTACCTTTACAATATCACCATTTATCCCAATGGCAGCAGTAACATACAGGTCACCCCCACAAACAGACAATCTATTTCTTTCTCCGGAGAAATGGATCTAAAGAAGAAAGAATGAACCATAAATAAAAAAGGGGGATGTCAAAACTAAAACAACCTATCGAACTATATGATCAGGTCATTTTAGTTTTGCTCCCCTCATTAAATTACAGCTATTATTTACTTATTTCTCTAACCGGCTAAAGAAATTCTCAATGGCTTCCTTATTGACAAAAACTCCTTTTACTCCGGTCACTTCCACCGTATCCATCAACAAAGCCAAGCCCTGATAACCGTTTTCATCCTTTGCCAGTACTTCCTTCTGATAAATTTCAGCTGATTGGCAGGCTTTACCATCTTCAGGTAATTTCTCGAACCGGCCAAGGTAATAATTGCCTTCAAAGAAATTATGTGTAGATTCTGTCAACTGGAATCTGCTGGATTCGGGAGCATAAAAAATATTCCCACTAATAAATGTACTATCCGGATATCCGCCCCATGAATCCAAAGTAATCATAGTACGGTCGATATCAGCCGCAGGTTTACGGTTCACATGAATAATGTTACGGGTAATGCGACTATCCTTTACAGGACCTGCCAGATGAACAGCCGGTGAGAACATCCCGGCACGAGTCGGTTCAGGCCGCACTCCGTCACCTATACTCACATTGTAACGGACTATAGTGCCCAAGTTACCTACATTAAAAGATGCGTCGGCCGTGCCGTCATTGCAAACCAATACCAAGCCACCATAGTTATCATGACTATAATTGTACTGAATGACCGTTCCCCGGCAATTCCAATCCGAATCAAATCCCTGTGCATCCCACGGAGCTTTATGACCACTTACCTCATTAAACTGCACCAAAGTATTATCACAACTCCACGGCCAAATACCTGCTGCCGCCTCTGTGTCAGGAAGCATATCAGGACAGTCACGCATTACATTGTATTCTATCAAGGTACTGTCACAACCGATAGGTACAATACCATCCCCTGGTACTTCCTCTATCAAATTTCCCCGTATCACGGTATGCTTGCTGGGATGCCAGTTCTGCCGGTCGCTATAAGCAGCCCAAATCATAGCATTACGGGTACATCTCAAAATATGGCAGTTCTCTATGGTTAACCTATTGAATGTTGAAATTTTCTTTTCACCGCCATTCACTATATAAATACCGCACCCTCCGCCTTTTTCTTTTACCAACGAACCATTGACATCCCGTACAGTCACATTATTGACAACAATGTTCTGCGATACGCCATAATCCATACACTCTATCTTCAAGCCCGAACGATAAGGCAGAGGCTGCCTGCCTGTATTCACGATTTCCAAATTCTGCATCGTTATATAGTCCGAATTACAGATACGGGCTGCATACAAGGAAGTATCATATCCCACAATGCAAGGTTTCCGTTCACCATCACCATAAGCATCTATATAAATACGATCTTCGGGTATACCCTGTCCGGTGATTTCAAGTTCGCCATTAAAAACCTCACCGCGCTTCAACAAAACTTTATTGCCCGGCAGTAATTTCACACCACGTAGCTTTTCCAGACTTTTCCATGCTTCATCCGGGGCTAACCCACTATTATTATCATCACCGCCGGTAGCATCCAGATAATAGCACACTGGACTATCAGAACATGCTGCCAACAGGAAGGAAAATAAAAGAAGGATCATTGTTTTTCTCATTTCTCTTCCGTTTTTAAAAAGTTATCAATTTTATTCCAGAAGTTGTCAGAACAACCAGGCTTCACCACAGATTACGCAAATTCACACAGTTTTTTGATTTAAAGGTTATTTGCCTCCTACTTCTTTGTGACAGTCCGTGTACCCTGTGATGAAAACCTGCACTCCACATTACTTCCACAAGTCGTGCTGAACCAGTTTCTTGTTAGTATCCAGTTCGGCAGTCGCAAAGGCCATACATAATCCCTCTCACCGTTGAACTTACGTGCTTCATAAGCCAAGCCATACATAGTGCGTTCATTCTCTATATTGGCTACCGCCTTATCCAATTCCTTCCAACGATAAAGGTCAAACAAACGCAAACCTTCAAAAGCCAGTTCCACACGACGCTCATGCTTAATGACTTCCAACAATTCATCTTTAGAAAGAGAAGTGCCTTCCACTTCCTCTACTGTGGGCATGTTCACATCCGCACGTTGCCGCACTTCATTAACCAAAGCAGTTACATCACTATAAACATAGCCTCCTTTCTGTACCATCGCCTCCGCCAAAGATAATAAAACTTCGGCATAACGCACCACATAAAAGTCTTGTCCATTATCCCAAGAGTTAGAAGTATCCGTAGGATCAAAATACTTATAAACATATACGGTAGACAGAGAAGCGGCAGCTCCGCCATATACATTGGCATACGGATTTGAAGCCGAAGTATCTATACCTCCTTTACCGTTCCAAAGCATACCGGGAACAAACAAAGTGCTATATAAACGCGGATCACGATTCTCAAAATGAGCAGGATTAGGCTTGCTGACATCCAAGCCACCCCCACCGTTCAGTTCGGCTATCTTCGTATCGGTAGTCGGTTTACCGTCTTTGCAATAATAAGCATCCGCCAAATCTATAGTACCATTCATTGCTTCCAGCGGAGTATTCCAATGCGCATTAAAAGCAGCACCTTCACTCATACCCGGTCCTTCATAACGGACTGCAAAAATGATTTCAGGAGAAGTTTCTCCACTTTGAGTAAACAGTTTGGCATAACTCGGATCAAGCGAGTATCCCAAACCCTGCACCTGCTTATAAGCAGCAATCGCGTCATCCCATTTTTCATTATACAAAGCCACACGCCCCAGTAAGGAAAGAGCAGCTCCTTTGGTGATATGACCCCGTGAAGACGCGTTTTGCGGAAGTACTTCAGCCGCATCCTGCAAATCAGTCATAACATGAGCCACAATAGCCGCACGGTCCGTCTTTTCACATTCAGCCTCGTCAATGGTCAAAGGGGCGGTCAGGAAAGGAACATCCTGATACGTCATAGTCAAGTTTATATACATCAATGCACGTATGGTCTTTGCCTCAGCCTGATAAATCGCCTTTTGGGAAGCATCCATATCCACTCTATCAATATTAGCAATCAGCACATTACAACGGCTGATCACTTCATAGCAATCTTTCCAATAACTGCCAATGATAGAAGAACTTGGGGTATAAATTCCCATAGCCATATCATAACCTTCCATCCAGCCACTCCAATTAAAATGCCCGCCATTATCTGATATACAATCCATATATAAAGGGCCCAATGAATATTGGTCGGAATTATAAAGCTGATTGCTCTGCAAAGCATCATAACAAGATGCCAACGCCATCAAAGCATCATCCGGCGTCTGCCAAAATGTATTGGATGAAGATTCTGTCAATGAGTCCCTCTGCAAAAAGCTGTCAGAGCAAGAAGTCAGCAAAGCTCCTGACAACAGAGCCAGCCCTATAAAGTTATTAATTGATTTCATAGTTGTTGCTTTTAAAATTTAACGTTAACACCAAATGAATAAGTTCTTGTATTGGGATGTACATCATTACGGGAATCTGTACTCAGTTTTTCAGGATCATAATCGTCCAAGGAAGTGAAAGTAAGCAAATTAGTTCCTGCCAAATAGAGTCTGATACTCTGAACGCCCAACTTGGTCAAAAACTCTCTTTGCCTGAAAGTATATCCGATTTCCAAATTCTTCAGACGCAAATAATCACCTTTTGTCAACCAAAATGAAGAATAGTTATTATTAATAGTTCCTCCCAAACGAGGCATGCTTCCATTCGGATTACTTTCAGACCATCTGTCCAACCAACGGCTAGTCTTGTTTCCACCGTTGGAAATAGTAGTTTCATCCCAATTATAACGATATACACCTGCAATGCCTTGCCAGAATGTATTGACATCAAAATCTTTATAAGAGAATCCCAGATTGAAAGAATACTGCATTTTAGGGAACGGATTTCCGATAATAGTACGGTCAGCATCATTTATATTACCATTATTGTCTATATCTTCATACATGATATCACCTAATTGCGGTTCCTGGTTGTTTTGCAGAATCTTCTGTCCGTTCGCATTTACACGGTCCAAATCTGCCTGGGTACGATAGATACCGATGGCTTTCAGCCCATAATAAGAGCCGATGGCTTCACCTTCACGATTGATCGTATTATCCTTAATGTCTTCTACCCCTTTCATATCAGTAATCTCATTTTTCACACCTGAAAGCGAGAAACCTGCCTGCCATGCCCAGTCACCTTTCTGATCGAAATAATTAGCAGCCAGTTCCCAACCCCGGTTACGAACCTTTCCCGCATTCTGATAAGGAGCATCCAAAGATCCCAGGAAAATACCCGGCATAGCGAGCTTCATCAAAATATCCGAGGTATTTTTCTCATACCAGTCAAAAGTGACATTGATCTTTCCACCCCAAAAAGCAGCATCAAAACCAAAGTCTGTAATAGTAGTTGTTTCCCATTTAATGTTCTCATTAGGTATCTTGCAGTCTTCATACCAATCTGTTTGCTATCACCGAAATAGTAACTGCCACTAGCCGCCAATGTAGCCGCATAAGCATAGTTACCAATTTCCTGATTACCCAATTTACCCCAGCTACCACGCAATTTCAATGAGTGGAGGAACTTCACATTCTCCATAAATTTCTCATTTGTCATGATCCATGCACCCGAAATGAAGGAAGGTAGCATAACGATGTGCCTTGGGCATACGTGACGAACCATCGTGACGGACATTCATCTCTAACAGATAACGGCCTCCGTAATTATAATTCAAGCGTCCGAAGAATGACTGCAAGGAACTCTCTTCCGCTGATCCGGTCACATGGTCATTCATAGTACCTCCATCCATTTCATAAATATTATCGGTAGCGAATCCCTGCTTGGACGCCTCATTCTTGTCCCAACGGGTAGCCTGGATAGAATGGCCTGCCAACAGATTGAACGAATGTTTTCCTACAGAAAAATCATAGGTCAGAATATTTTCATTAATATAAGTCGTTTCCAGATAATGATAATCTGTCAGTTTATTGGTACCGACTGTGGTCAGCGCATTTCCTTCAGCATCGTATCTTATATTATTCTTCGGATTGAAAGTAGTCACATCGTTCATATAATATTTATAAGCCAGACTTGAACGGAACTTCAATCCTTTTATGATATCAATTTCACCAAAGAATTTACCATCAAAACGATAATGCTTGTTATCTTTATAGCCCATATTCAAAGCTTCAATCGGATTTTTGAATACGGATTGGGAAATATTGGGATTTCCATCCAAAAATCATAATGTCCGTTAGAATAACGCACAGGAACAGTAGGACGGGTAAACCAAGTAAGGTAGCGCATCAAACCTTCACCGGTAACACTGGTAGTAGGCTCATCAATGTTCTGACGGCTTCCCGAAAGATTCAGACCTAATTTTACAATACCCAATTGTGCATCCAGATTGGAACGGAAATTAAAACGTTGATTGGCCGTTTCACGCAAGATACCATCCTGCTGGAAATACTGAGTGGAAATCATGTAATGTACCGCTTTACTACCACCGTTCACAGACAAATGGTGTTGGTGCATGGCTGCTGTACGAAACATTTCCTTAGCCCAATCGGTATTGGCAAAATGATCGGGGTCTGATCCGTTTTGCAACTTTTGTAACATTTCATCCGTGTATGCTTTGGAAGGCCAGCATTCGTTATACATCTTCGCCCATTCATAAGAATTCACATAATCGGGCAGCACGGTAGCTTCTTGCAAAGCGATACTACCGGAATATGTAATGGTAGGTTTCTGCTCACCGCCCCGTTTGGTAGTCACCAGAATAACCCCGTTGGCAGCACGTACACCATAAATAGAAGCCGAAGCCGCATCCTTCAATACGGAAACACTTTCAATATCATCTGCAGGGATTTCCGCAATCTGGCTTACCGAGCTTTCCACTCCATCGATCAAGACCATCGGATCATTGTGTTCAAAAGTTCCTACACCACGGATACGGATTTCGGGACTGTCATGACCGGCCTGGGCACCATTGTTGGTCAACATAACACCCGGCAAACGACCCTGAAGCATATTGGCAGTATTCGCTACCGGCATAGAAGCTACATCCTTGAAATTTACAGCAGCAACAGAACCCGTCAGATTTTCCTTCTTCTGCACGCCATAACCGACTACTACCACTTCGTCAATCATTTCCGTATCTTCCTTCAGATTTACATTCAGCACCGTATTGTCTTTCGAAATACGATATTCCTGATCGGAATATCCTATAAAAGAAATGACAATAGTAGAATTAGAAGCCACCGTGAGATTGAAATTACCATCCAAATCAGTCACCGTTCCATTGGTTGTTCCTTTTTCAACCACACTGGCACCGATGACCGGTTCGCCTGTGGCATCTTTTACAATACCGGAAACTTTAAACTTGTCTGCTTGCAGACTGGAAGCGCTCACATTCATCGCAGGGATGAAGAAGCAGAGACACAGCAATAGGCTCAGTACCCGGAATGTACTGGTTTCTGTCAGAGTTTTCATGTTCATAATACTTTTTTTAAAGGTCTAACAAATAAAGATAATTCGTTTTATTTGCCAGCAAAAGTAAGAGGAACAGAAAAGAAACAGGGAGAATTATTACCGGAAAAAGGCTGTTTATTCCCTATAGAGCCTATTTCGGTAATAATCAGCCATCATACTTCATCATATACTCTGTAGGAGAAAGTCCGAATTTCTTCTTAAAGCAGGAACTGAAATATTTAGGGTCGTTGAAACCTACGGCATACGCCAAATCGGCTATACGGATTTTCTTTTTCTCGTCTATCAGCCGACAAGCCGCTTGCAAACGGACATTGCTGATAAATGCAGAGGGAGTAAGTCCGGTCAACAGTTTCAATTTATCTGCTAGTGTAGTCCGGGCCATACCCATCTCCGCCATAAACTGTGCATGTTCAAAATCACAATCACTCAAATGGGCATTCACACAATCCACCGCTTTCCGAATGAAAGCTTCGTCCATCGAGGTGTAATTTAATTCTTTGGCTTCAAAGACCAACTGCTTACGAAAATCCACCCCCATACGTTTGCGCCGTTTCAACAAGTTATCTATCTTGGCAAACAAGACAGAGAGGCGGAGCGGTTTACAGATATAACCATCGGCCCCAGACTCATACCCTTCCACATGGTCTTCATCACTAGTCTTGGCCGTTAACAAAATCAATGGAATATGGCAGGTCTCAAATTGAGTCTTCACCCGGCGGCACAATTCCATACCGTCCATTTCGGGCATCATAACATCGGAAACAATTAAATCCACTTCCTGTTTGGCAAGGATCTCCAAAGCTTCCGTTCCATTAGCGGCCTTCAGAATATGGTATTTGCCATGCAACAGACGAACCATCAAAGCCAATAATTCCTCATTATCCTCCACTAACAAAATAGTCGATGCTGCCGGTTTCTCTTCCAACATATCAATCTCCGAGACATTCTCCATTTCATCTGCCGATAAAACAGCATAGTCCACATTTTCAGTATTCTCGTCTACCTCATCTTCAGCAAAAGCCTCACGTCCTATAGGAATTTCAACCACAAAAGTATTCCCTTCCTCCTTATCGCTAAATACCTGTATCGTTCCATGATGCAACAATACCAAATCTTTAGTCAGCGACAAACCGATACCCGTCCCTATGGTATGGAATTTACGATACTCCCCTTCATAGAATCTCTCGAACATATGATCCAATTTCTCTTTTGGAATCAACTCGCCGGGATTGTTCACACTCAATTTAAAAGTCCTCTTTTCCTCATCATGAGCCTGCGACACCACAATAGTTCCTCCTTCAGGAGTATATTTAGCGGCATTGGAAAGCAGATTGTACACCACTTTATCCAATTTATCCACATCAAAATATCCCGAATATTCTTCAGACAAATCAAATTGTATGGACAATTTCTGCTTTTTAACCAAAGGAGCGAAAGCCGACACTGATTTTTCAAGAACATACTGACATTTCCATGCGAAACTTTTAGCCGCAACTTGCCATTCTCCACTTTCCTGAACTCTAAGATTTGCTGAATCAACCGGATTAACCGCACAGTATTATCAGCTATCACAGAACAAACCGACGAACTTGCCGGTACTTCTTGTTTCAGTTCATCCACCGAAGCCGATATAATAGAAAGCGGAGTCAGCAACTCATGAGTGATATTGGTAAAGAACTGTAATTTAGCATGATTGATTTCCTCCATTTTCTGCCGTTCTATCTTCCCCATCTCTATGGCCTGTTTCATCCGGATACGGTTTCTGACAATCCGATAAGTATACCATGCCAATGAAACGAACAACAAGACATAAAGGCAATAAGCCCACCACGATAACCAAGGCGGCGGAAGAATAGTTATACGCAGACATTTCATATCCGGAGACCAGATTCCATTCTGATTGGCTCCCTTTACACAAAAAGTATAAGTACCTGCCGGAAGATTGTTATAATAGGCAAACCGACGTCCAGCCTCAACGGACAACCATTCCTTGTCATATCCCTCCAACCGATATAAATAACGGTTCAACTCAGGATTGATATAGTTCAATATTGAAAAATCAAGACTGAAATTATTCTCCCGGTATCCTAATACAATTTTATCAATAAAATCAATAGCTCTGTTTGCAGCAATCCCCTCTCTGACGGAAAGAGGATAGGTACGTACCGATACATTATGTACCTTTATATCTGTAATTACTACCGGAGAATAGGCAGTATCCTGAACTATTTTATCAGGATAAAAACTGTTCAATCCACGGAATCCTCCGAAGAAAAGTTTCCCATCCGCCCCCTTGAAGCAAGAATTCCGGTTAAACATATGGTCTTGCAAACCATCATCTACCGTATAGGTATGTATTTTCGTGCAGCACCGTCCAAAGGTATATCAATGTGATACATTTCCGCATTGGTAGTAAGCCATAAAGTATGCTCATCATCCTCCAGCATGCTGAAAACAACATCTCCATTCCGGAAATAATCATTCAAGACTGAAACAAAACGATCATTCTTCCGGTCATACAAATCGAGTCCGTTACCATTCGACCCCACCCATACTCTGTTGTATCCATCCACACAAACACTCATCGCCCCGACAGTGGATAATGTACCATCCGAAGGCGTATAAAACTTAACCTTATATGTTTCTCCGGATGTATCTATCCGCCATACCCCTTCATTACTAGTCGCTATCCAGATAAAGCCATCTTGATCTTCCGCCATTTTGAAAATAGAAATTTGGGGCAATGCCTGATTTGTCAAAGTCACCAGTTCATTCAAAGAATGAAGTCTTGATTCCGTATCCAAGATAAACACTCCCGAACGTGTCCCCAACCACAGATTCCCTTTCGAATCTTCCAACAAAGAATAAATACAAATATCACTCAGTTCCGGATTGGTAACGGTATTTATCACGTGTGCTTTCCCGGCTTTGACATTATAGAACCACACTCCATCATCCCAAGTGGCAAAACACAATTCATTTGTCCTTTTACGATAAATAATATCATTGACCGTCGATGTATATCCCATATTCTTCAATACAGGATGAGAGCGGTAAGGAACAATGGTATGCTGTTTCATATCATAAAATACCAGACCGAATCCCATGATTCCCATCCACAGATTCCCATTATCCTCCTGATAGACACTGCGGACAGAGCTGGTAGGGCAATGCTCACGCAAAGCCTCCAAAGAATCATAATTAAACCGGAACTTATTTGTATTTACAGTACAAACACCTCCTCCCAACATACCCAGCCACATCAGCCCGTCTTTACTGCACAACAGAGAGTTCACCTCATTAAAAGGTAAATCTCCTTGAAGGTTGCCCGGAACAATATTGGTAAAATTCCCGTCTCCCGATTCATCTTCCAAAATACTGACCCCACTGCGTGAACCGATCCAGAGCTTCCCGGAATTTTTATCCTGAGCAATGGCGTAGATAATATTATCCAACAGAGAATGAGAATTTCCCTTGATGTTCCGGAATGTTTTAAATGAGAAATGTTCCGAATCATACGGATTAATGAGTTTCACCAGTCCATACCGCCAGGTACCGATCCAAATATTCCCGGCTTCATCCTGAAATATGACATGCGCCGAATTACCAGGGTTAATCCCGTCGTAAGTATAATACAATTCCTCTTGAGGACTATAACGCAGCAGCCCCTGTTCCCAAGTACCAATCCATATTTGACCTTTCCGGTCTTCGACAACAGACTTTATATCCATGTTTTTTTCACAATCGAAAGTACGGCTGCCGGCTTTTCTGCGAAACAATCCCTTGTTGCTTCCCACCCATAAATCTCCGTTACTTGCATAAAGGATACTTTCTACATTGCTTACCTGTAACAAAGGACTGATTATTTTCTCTATCTCATCCGTTTCTTTATGCAACACGTATAATCCATTGTGCGTACTATCCACAAATTATTCTCCTTGTCTTCGGCCACCATATTCACAAAACTATCAATGGAACGTCCATGATTCACTCCATCGGGTTTATATACAACAATAGAATAACCATCGTAACGCAAGAGACCATTGTAGGTCGAAATCCATATATACCCCTGGCTATCCTGAAATAACTTCCTGACTTCATTGGTAGGGAAGTTCACCGAAGTGGAAATGGATTTAAAATGATAAGTATTCACCTTATTATCAGCCCAAAGCAAAACAGGAAAAACAAAAAGATATATTACTCCAAGAATATATTCGCAGTTACGGTGTGCCAAGTGCATAGATTCAACTTTAAGATTTGATGCAATATTCGCAAAAAAAAGCATTTTAAGCAAATATTCCATAAGATTTGTTCTAAATTTCCCCCATTTGCATACATAAGAAACTAAAATTATACCTCCAGAAACACTTAGAACAAAAAGGTTAGAGGCTGTTAAGATAAAAAATTGTATATTTGCCGATAAGTGTGACCTAATTTTAAAACTGAGAAACATGCATTACAACGACCAAGGCGCTGATTTTAAATACCTAATTGTCAATGAGCGTGACAAGCGTTTCGGCTTGTCGGTGACTACCGTCGGATTCCAGGCTATCAGGGCCGGAAGCGTTTATCCACCACGCAACCACCCGGACGCCTATTATTTCACAGCCCAGAAAGGACGTGTGCTGCATGAATATCAGTTGGTATATATCACTAAAGGACGAGGAACTTTCGCCAGCGACACAACCCCGTCTGTTGACATATCCAAAGGGCAGATACTTTTCCTGTTTCCCGGACAGTGGCATACCTATGCGCCGCTGCAAAAGACAGGATGGAACGAATATTACATCGGTTTTGAAGGCCCGATTATAGACAATCTGGTAAAAAACAGCTTTATCTCAAAAGAAAGCCAGATTCTGGATATCGGTATCAATGAAGAACTGGCCAGTCTTTTTGCCCGTGCACTGGAAGTAGCGGAAGCAGACAAGACCGCAGCTCAACAATATTTGTCCGGCATCGTTTTACACATTATGGGAGCCGTACTTGCTATCTCGCAGAACAAACGCTATGAGGTGGACAATGCGGCACAAAAAATAGAAAGTGCCAAAATCATCATGCACGAAAATGTGTACAAGGATATAGACCCGGAAGAACTGGCCATGAAATTGGGAATCAGTTATTCCTGGTTCCGCAAAGTATTCAAAGAATACACCGGTTATGCGCCCGCCAAGTATTTCCAAGAGCTGAAACTGCGCAAAGCGAAGCAGCTGTTGATTGAAAGTTCCATGTCAGTGAAAGAGATATGTTATGAATTGAATTATACCTCTACTGAACACTTTTTCTCGGTATTTAAAAAGCGTACCAATTTCACCCCTACCGAATATCGTAACTTCGGACGGGGCGGAAAAGAAAAAGAGAATGAAAACGAATAAAGAAAAAATGAGAAAAATAACCATCAATCTGGCTGCTGTGGCAGCCTTTTGCATTGTAGTTGCATCACCGGCCTTAGTAAGCAGCAGTTGCGCTACTCCAAAAACGGAGCAGGAAGATACCACTATCATACGGGAAGATTCAGGTATTACGGCATTGAAATACAGTAGTCCCGAAGTTCCCGCCAGTATTGAGTTCTGTGGCAAAACCATTGATTTGAGCCGCTTTGACCGCCACGAGCGTATGGACCGTGAACTATTGGCATTCACCTATATGCACAGTACTTCCTTGCAAATGCTGAAAAAAGCCAACCGCTATTTCCCCATTGTAGAACCCATACTGAAAGAAAACGGAATACCTGATGATTTTAAGTACCTGATGGTAATAGAAAGTAATATGAATCCCACCGCCCGTTCTTCTGCCGGAGCTGCCGGACTATGGCAATTCATGCAAGGTACGGGACGGGATTACGGATTGGAGGTAAACAACAATGTGGACGAGCGTTACCATATTGAGAAAGCGACCCGTGCCGCCTGCCGCTATCTGAAAGACGCGTATGCAAAATATAAGGACTGGGTGGCTGTCGCCGCCTCTTACAATGCCGGTCAGGCACGCATTGCCAGCCAACTGGCCAAACAGGATGTGGACGACTCGTTGGATTTGCAACTGGTAGAAGAGACTGCCCGGTATGTGTACCGCATTCTTGCCGCCAAACAATTATTCAATGCCCCCACTACTTTCGGTTTCCGCCTGCGTGCATCGGATTTGTATCCGCCTATTCCTTATACGGAAATCACTGTGACGAAAGGAATTGCAGACTTGGCACGTTTCGCACGCAGCAAAGGAATCAATCTGGCCATATTAAAGAATATGAATCCCTGGTTACGGGAAACATCCTTGTCCAACCACAGCGGGCGGACTTACGTGATAAAAATCCCTACCAAAGAAGGAATGACTTATGATCCGAAAAAGACGGTGGCGCATGATAAGCGATGGGTGATAGAATAACTTTCTATCATACAGCATTCCATAATCAATTTACCAGTTTTCCTCCACAGTATTTACAATAAGCAGCCCCGTCCTCATGTCCGTCCTTACCACAATGCGGACATTTCAGGGCCACCCTGCGTCTATGTTCCTGGATCATAGACGCAGAAACAATTCCTGTGGGGACTGCAATGATGGTATAGCCCAGTAACATTACAATGGCCGAAAGGAAGCGCCCTAGCGGAGTTTCCGGAGTGATATCCCCATAACCTACCGTTGTCATCGTCACTATCGCCCAATAAATACTATTCGGAATATTATTGAAAGAAGTGCCCGGACGCTGTCCCTCAATCATATACATCAATGTACCGATCGAAGTCACCAATATCAGTACAAACAAGAAAAAAACAATAATCTTCCGACTGCTGAACACCAAGGAACGCAACAAGAAATTACCTTCATTCAGATAATTGAAAAGTTTAAAGATACGGAACACACGAATCAACCGGAAAGTGCGGATCACCAGCAGATAACGTGCCGTGCCGAAAAGCCAGCCTATATATAGAGGTAAGGTAGCCAGCAAATCCACTATACCGAAAAAACTCAGAGCATACTTCCGCGGTTGGGGAGAACAATAAAGCCTCAACACATACTCTAACGTAAAAAAGAAAGTAAAAACATACTCCGACACCCGCAGATAAGGCCCGATAACGGTATCCCAACTCTTGATACTCTCGGCAATAACCACCAGAATACTCAAGACAATGAACCCTATCAACGCCACATCGAATAACTTTCCCATCGGTGTGTCGCTTTCAAAAATAATCACATATATTTTATGCTTTAATTTCTCATCATGCAGTAAATTCTGCCATTTATTCCAAATACGCCTCAGAAATGCCATAATTTTTTAGGATAGAACACAAATCATTCACAATTATAACAAATATTGCCCGATTTATGTCCCATCGGTAACTATTATTTTCACTATATTTGCACAAAACCAATAAAATAATAGCATGAAGAAACAACTTATGACAGGTCTGTTCACAGTCCTCGCCCTTACAGCAGGCGCACAGACCTTCCAAGAATGGCGCAACCCGGAAATAAATGCGGTAAACCGTGCGCCGATGCACACGAACTACTTTGCTTTTGAGAATGCAGATGCAGCTAAGAAAGCAGACAAAAAACAATCAACTAACTACATGACTTTGAACGGAACCTGGAAGTTCAACTGGGTAAAGGATGCAGACTCCCGTCCGACTGATTTCTGGAAAACCGGCTTCAACGACAAAGGCTGGGATGACCTGCAAGTTCCCGCCGTATGGGAGCTGAACGGATACGGTGATCCTATTTATGTAAACGTAGGCTATGCCTGGCGTAACCAGTTCCAGAACAACCCTCCCGAAGTGCCGACAGAGAATAACCATGTAGGTTCTTACCGCCGTGAAATTGTAGTTCCCGCCTCATGGAAGGGAAAAGATATTATCGCCCATTTCGGTTCGGTTACCTCCAATATGTATTTGTGGGTGAACGGACGTTATGTAGGCTACAGCGAGGACAGCAAACTGGAAGCCGAATTTGACCTGACTCCATATTTAAAACCGGGTCAGAAAAACCTGATCGCCTTCCAAGTATTCCGCTGGTGCGACGGTACCTATCTGGAAGATCAGGATTTCTTCCGGTATAGCGGCGTGGGACGTGACTGCTATCTATATGCCCGCAACAAAAAACGCATTCAAGATATCCGTGTAACTCCCGACTTGGACGCAGCTTACCAAAACGGCAGCCTGGCTGTCAATCTAGATTTGAAAGGCAGTGGTAAAGTCGATTTGGAACTGGTAGATGCACAAGGCAAGCAAGTGGCAACCGCTACCGCCAACAAATCCGGTCTGGTGACCATGAACGTAGAGAACCCCAAAAAGTGGAGTGCCGAAACACCTTATTTATATACCTTGCGTGCCAGCATGCAGGGCAGCAATGAAGTGATTCCTGTCAAAGTAGGTTTCCGCAAGATTGAATTGAAAGGTGACCAGATCTTGGTTAACGGTAAGGCAGTCCTGTTCAAGGGGGCCGACCGCCACGAAATGGATCCGGACGGAGGCTATGTAGTATCTCCCGAACGTATGCTACAGGATATCCAGATAATGAAACAATTCAACCTGAACGCTGTACGTACCTGCCACTACCCGGATGACAACTTATGGTACGATTTATGTGACCAATATGGTATTTACGTCGTGGCCGAAGCAATATAGAATCTCACGGTATGGGCTACGGCGACAAGACGCTAGCCAAGACCCCCTCTTATAAGAAAGCCCATCTGGAACGTAACCAGCGCAATGTACAACGCGGATTCAACCATCCGAGCATCATCTTCTGGTCATTGGGTAATGAAGCCGGTGACGGCCCCAACTTCGAACAATGCTATAAATGGATTAAAGCAGAAGACCCCAGCCGTGCCTGCCAATATGAACAAGCACGCCAGAAAGAACATACCGATATCTTCTGTCCGATGTACTATGATTATAACGGCATGGAAAATATGGTCAACGTACCGATGCTACCAAACCATTGATTCAGTGTGAATATGCCCATGCAATGGGTAACTCGCAGGGTGGTTTCAAAGAATATTGGGATTTGATCCGTAAATATCCGAATCTGCAAGGTGGATTTATCTGGGATTTCGTTGACCAGTCCTGCCGCTGGAAAGGAAAAGACGGCGTGATGATTTATGCTTACGGAGGAGATTTCAACCGCTTTGACGCTTCTGACAACAACTTCTGTGACAATGGTTTGATCAGCCCCGACCGTGTTCCTAATCCGCACATGTATGAAGTAGGTCACTTTTACCAGAATATCTGGACTACTCCCGCCGATTTAAGCAAAGGGGAAGTAAATGTGTTCAATGAGAACTTCTTCCGTGATCTGTCCGCCTACTATATGGAATGGCAAGTACTGAAAGATGGAAAAGTAATCCGCACCGGACGCGTGGATGATTTAAAAGTCGCTCCTCAGGAAACAGCCAAGATTACGTTGAATATCGGCAAGACCTGCACCTGCAAGGAATGGTTGCTGAACGTTTCCTACAAACTGAAAAACCGCGAAGGTTTGCTGCCCGCAGGTTTCACCGTCGCCAAGAATCAGTTGACACTGAATGATTACAAAGCACCGTCTATGGATTTGAAGAACGTGGAAACGACCAATGTAGCCACCGTTGTTCCGCAAATCATCGACAACCAATATCATTATCTGATCGTAAAA
>ENA-OQIC01000151-OQIC01000151.1-human-gut-metagenome-genome-assembly--contig:-NODE-151-length-30672-cov-2.495237_pt1 | contig 30672 bp, 39 predicted proteins | sample MGYA00242572_ERZ504736 | MGnify/ENA primary metagenome ERZ504736 (study PRJEB26092, sample SAMD00036201) | human gut metagenome | host: Homo sapiens | study: EMG produced TPA metagenomics assembly of...
TTCACGCAATACATGTAAGGAAGTAAAGTTTGAAATCAACTCCTTCCAACCAATTTTTCATTTTATCTTCTATCCACTCTAGCATTTCTTTTTTCTTCTTGTATGGATTTTGTTCTTTTTTCCAAATCAGATATTTTCTCTGCCTCTTCAATCCTATCTATGTAGAATCTCTGTTTTTCCGTCAGTTCATCATAACTATCAAATTGATCTGAAAGAATATAATTAAAATGCTGTACTATCTCTTCCAACACACTTGTTTTTCCACTCCCATTTTTCCCCGTTAAAATCAAATTGTTTTCTTTTATTTTTATCTAAAGGAATTGAAATATTCTCTAAATGACGAACTTTTTTATTTCTATATCCGTCAAAAAGTTTGTTCCATAATTCTCCCTCCAATATTTTATATTACAGTTATCTTATCACATTTGCTTTTAAAAATACATAAAAAAATCCCCAAAACCAGAGTCCTTAGGAGTTGAAATATCTTTTTTTGAAATTGTACGTTCTGAAACGTATGATTAACGTTTGCGTAACTTGGAATGCTTGTACTGGATTCTTGGAATATGGTGTTGCAAACACGTTACAAACACAGAACTTCGCATTACTCCTCACCACACCTTACAACATATTTTTTGATTTATACAAGCTATGCATGCCATTCTTTATTCAATTTGCTATTCTCTCTCACCTTTAATCTTTTTTAGCAATAATGGTATTTCGTTATAATCATCTATCCAGATAATATTTACACCAATTTCATTAAAAAATGATTCTTGCAACGATTCATTGATTCGCTCAAAATTTCTAATTGACTCATCATCATTTGCTTCCACTAAATGAAATCTCTTCATTATCGCATAATGTCTACACACGGAATCTTCCCCTCCATTTTTTGGCAGCTACTTCTAATAATCTTCGCATATTTGGATCTGTCATAGACAATCCTATAAATACACATGTATTATTCATCATGTAATTTAATTGTGATAGATTTGCCCAATTATATGGTTCAAGCATTAATTTGTGATATCCTTCCTCTGAAAAACCAATAAAGATTTTGTTAAATTATTGTATAAATCTTTATTCTGTGGTAAAAAACCATGAACATGATAAATACCCAACTCATCTGCCTCCGGAAACATGCTTTCTCCATAAATCGAATGATAATTCACTCGTAACCTTTTTAAGTTTTTTTCAATCAAATCATCAAATTATAATTAACTACTGCTATTATTCCCAATTTACCTCTATTAGGTATACATAGCTGTCCAATTTCTTCTAACAGTTCAGAAGTTTCCAATGCATCTTTATATAAAATCTCCCTAATAATTTCTTCAAAATCATTTTCAAATCCTGTTCTCAAAAATCGTGTTTGTAATAATGGAGAATTACCGTTTTGATTCTGTATTGCATCCAAAATCTTATTTTTCTCATCCTCACTCATTTGAATACAATTTACCTGTAATTGTTTATTAATTAACGTCACGAATAATTCTGATATCAATTGATCCCAAGTGGCTATTTTAGCATCTCTCGATGCACCAGCTCCCAGAAACAGTACCACTTTGTCATTAGTATATGCATCATGCAACTGTTCTACATATTTCATTCTTTTTTCGAGATATGTATCATTTTTTCTTTTAATCCCTCTATAGATTGCATCTTGCAATAACGTTCTATTTAAATTATTATATGTTTCAATAAACAATGGTTCATTTTGCCTAAATATCTTCACCAAATCATCGATATCCCAAATATGAATATTCAAATCGTTTGCTTTAATTTTCAATAATTTAGCCTTCAAATTTTCCGATATCTCATTTACAAAAATCAACAACAGATTATCGATTTTTTCTGACTGCATAGAAATTCTTCCTATCATGTCATAAGTCGATTTATCATTATGCGATTACTTCTAAAAATTTTTATCTCTACAATTGTTTTGCCTTCTATATCATTAATTCCATCTGGAAGAAACATATCGCACATCATTTGAGAAACTGCAACATTACTTTGGCTACTTTTACCTTGCCGCCTTATACAATCATTCAACATAGTGACTGTAAGTCGCTCAATAGTCAAAGCAATATGTCGAATATTACTTTTTTCCGAATTAATTGTATCTAATAATACATTTTTAATATCCATCTCTTCGCCTCTCCTATATCTGTTTATTTCATTATCCACACGAATAAAGTTCATACGTTTCTCCAGAATTTCTTAATTTCTCTAAACATTTCTTCTTTTAAACATCCAATCTTTTTTTGAATTACAAATAATACTGTTTCCAATCAATTACAAATTGTCTCTTGTTACACTAATAGTTGATACAAAAATCAATAATTCCAATCATCTTTTCCATACCATCTCAAATATGCAATGCCCTCTTCATACCAACCAATTACCCAACACACATTCTCCAAATCATTCCATACCAAGCAATTCTCTTCAGAAATATTATCATACTGCTGTACTTCTGCTACTTCTCCAAAATATTCATTTAAAGACTTGGTGAACTCATCATATTCTTCAGTAGACATAGACTCATTTGATTGCCAATCCATCATAGCTATCCTATCACCAGAATCAGCCGTATATCCATGAGAAACAGTACCTTTTTTTCCCATAATTTTCACTTTATCAATATTATTGAGAAAACTTTCTGTAACTGTTGCAGTATCATTATCTGTTGAAATTCCAACCATTGCAACATACGGTTCTAAACTTCCCCTCGTTTGTTGAATCAAATCAGATTTTATTGTTTCTGACTTAGCCATTTTTTCTGTTGTCACTTCCGTATCAGGCTTTCTTAAAACTATTGTTAATACACACTATTAGCACAATGGCTACAATTCCACAAATACCGCTAATTATGATTTTTGTTTTTTCTGTTGCATGTTGTTTTTGTTCCTTTTCTAATGACTGTTCCACCATCACTTTAAAGTCATTTTGTGCACTTTCTAATTTCTTTTCATTATCTATTTCGCACAATTTTTCTAACTCATGTTTTCTTAATTCTTCTTGCTTTCCTCTTCTTCTTTTTGCTTTTTTCTTTATCTGTTGAAACTTTCATATTGCTGCTTAATAATTTCTTTACTAAACGTGCTCCTAACATTTTCTTTTTGACGTTTACAATTTCTACAGTATTTTTCAGCCGCTTTATTAACTTGTCCGCATGTACATTGCCAAGAATCTTGATTTTCAACAAAATAAAATACGGGTTTTATAGGATTGTTATCAATCCACTCCATAAATTCATCAGACCCTTCGATTTCTCTTTGTTGTTGAACCGTTACAACATTATCGGGATTTGTACTCCACACTGTTCCATCTTGAAATACAACTTTTTCTATTCCAATTATCGCTTTTCTAGCATTTATTGGCAACTCTATAGAAATTTTATTTCCGAACAAGACATTCGGCTCAAAAATAACATCTTGATAAACATATTCAAAAATATCTCCTTCATTGTATTTTACTGGTTCACCAAAAACATCTGTTAATTTTCCTTTAATAGCTACGGCCATCACGATTCTATCACTTACATTTACAAATACATTTCTCAATAATATTTTCTCATCAACTGTATCCTTAATAATCGCTGTTTCTTGAAGCACTACCGGTGCATCCAATTCTATTAAATCTAAGCTTTTTTATATAATGTATCAAAATATTTCATCCTTCTCCCTCACATCACCATTTATATCCACAATTATTACATTTAAAAGTATTTCTAATATTGCTACTAAATATCCCAAACATAGCACCACCTACAGCCTTTGATGTCAAAGAAATTTTCGATACATTCCTAGAACCACAGGTTGGGACATACCGGACCAATCTGCGAAGAGGCAGTGCTTGTTTGAACACTCGAATTCGAATCAGTTGATTTAGTCACGTTTACTTTTCTTTCACAATTTTTATGCTCTGTTTGATTCTTTTCTTGCATTCCATCAATACTATTACTAATATTTCCGCAAAAACATTCAACTCCTGTTTTTACTTCTCCTAATTCAAATCGTTTAAATTTAAGAATTCTATCGCAATTCATACATTTTGCATAAATGATGTTATCCCTCTCAAATAAAAATTTCATTCCTTTTCTCCTCAAATTTTCTTAACATTCCATTTTATTTAATGTCATGCGTCGAATTATAGTTCCTACCTACGGCAGCTTTACCGCAGATTAAATTCGGCAGCTCCTATATGTTGTCTATCCTAATGTGCTGTGAATCTCGGCACGTTTTTTTCTGTCCTATTGACCATTTCCTCTGATTCCCTTATAGTCAGTTTTGTAACTGAAAATAAAAAGAGAAAGAACAGCCCCGACCAAAGTTCGTTCTTTCTCTCACACACCAAGCGCTGTAAGCAGGTTCTTCGCAGGATCTATGTCCTAATTATTATGACCTGACACATAAACAGCCGCTAAGCAACTACTATGATAAGAAAAAACTTACTGTTATGCAAGCTAATTCGTATAAAAACTTCATCAAAATCTCTTTTTGACTCCTACATGGAACAGTTTCAGCCTGAATTGGAAACATGTCCCGTCTGTGGGAGTACCAGTAACTGTCACATCCACGATTATTATGCCAGATCCATCATTTACTTTCGTTCCGGCAGGAAGCTGAAGCAGGATCTCTGCATCATGCGTGTATTCTGTGACAGCTGTAAGCACGCACATGCCATCCTTCCGGATATCATTATCCCTTATTCCAGCTACAGCCTGTTCTTCATCCTCTTTATCCTGGGTGATGCCGGGCTTCATACGGTTGAACAGCTCTGTGAGCACTTTGATGTCTCAGAAAAGCAGTTCCATAAATGGCTAACACTCTGGAAGTCACACATGGAGCAGTGGCTTGGCATGCTGGATGCTTCTGAAACTGACAATGCCACTTTCTACAGGCAGCTTTTCCTACGGGACTCTTTTTCTGCCTTTTCCATGGATTTCATCCGGCTCACTGCCTGCTCATTCCTGCAATCCCACCGGAATCCTGTCTTAACCAGACCCAAAAACGCACGATACCGGCAGACATCTTTTTCTCCCGATATCTTTCTTTTCTGACCACACGACTGGGGTATGGTTCTCCTTTCCCGGCTCCTTTATGATGAAACAAAACGAAAAAGGAGGACGTATCCATGCAAAAAGATACCGAACAAACCAAGCATAATGCCGAAGTGGCACAGTTCCGCTTCGCACTCATCGCTCCTGTGGTCCAGGGGCTTTATCCTGATGCCTCGGCTACCGCTTATTAAAGCGTGTTACCGAAAAACCTCTCACCCTGCCCGACGGTTCTACCGTCACCTACAGCTATAAAACACTGGAGAAATGGAAATCCCAGTACACCATTGGCGGGCTGGATGCCCTCATGCCAAATGTCCGGTCAGATAAAGGTATTTCACGGGCACTGAATGATGAAGCAATCAATGAAATCTACCGTATCAAAAATGATTTCCCACGTATGAATGCCACGCAGATTCATGAATTCCTGATTCGAAGCTCCTTTATTCCGGCTACCATAAGCGTTGATTCCGTCCAGCGTTTTATCCGCCACAATGACCTCAAATCTGCCAGAAACCCTAACCTCAGGGACCGCAAAGCTTATGAGGAAGACGAATTCGGAAAAATCTGGCAGGCCGATACCTGCTATCTTCCTTACATTACAGAAGCTGGGAAGTCCTGCCGCGTATATGTCATCATGATTATTGATGACCATTCCAGACTTCTGGTTGGCGGAGAGCTGTTTTACAGCGACAATGCCTGTAACTTCCAGAAAGTTCTAAAAGACGCCATTGCCACCTATGGAATCCCAGACAAGCTGTACGTGAATAATGGCTGTAGCTACTCGAATGAACAGCTTTCCATGATCTGTGTATCCCTTGGCATCCTTCTGTTACATACCAAGGTCCGTGATGGAGCCAGTAAAGGCAAGGTGGAACGCTATGAAGCTTCCAGGAACATCCCAGAAAACCTCTTTCACGCGAGTGGCTGGATGACTGTTTTTATAACCGGATTACCCGCAAGGTCCGTAAGGATTCCACCATTGCCATTGACAGCATCTGCTATGATGTTCCCATGCAATTCATTTCTGCAAAGGTGAATGTCCGTTATCTTCCGGATGACATGGACTCTGCCTATATCCTATATGAAAATAAAAAGTTCCCTATTCGCAGAACTGACCGCAATGATAACTGCCATACGAAACGTAGCAATCTTCCGGCCATTGACTACTCAAGAGCAGGGGGTGCAACTAATGTATAACTCCTACTACGGATTATCCTTCAACCCATTCGACAAACAGCAGCTGAAAGAGAAAGACCACTTTGTATCTCATGATTTTACTGAAATGACAAATCGTCTGAATTATCTCAAAGATATCCGCGGCATTGGTGTTTTCACCGCCAGACCCGGCATGGGAAAGTCCTTCTGCCTGCGTTGTTTTGCCTCCGGTTTAAATCCAAGCCTGTTTCACATGGAATACATCTGCCTGTCCACCATCAGCGTTGCTGATTTCTACAAGCAGCTATGCGCCATCCTTGGTGTATCCGACAAAGGCGGAAAGACCGGGATGTTCCGTGCCATTCAGGAACAGATTTATTACCTCTATAAGGAAAAACGACAGCCTCTACTTCTTGCCATCGACGAAGCACAGTACCTGGGCACCGGTATTCTGAATGACATCAAAATGCTCATGAATTACGGTTATGATTCCGTAAACTGCTTTACCCTGATTCTGTGCGGGGAATCCCATTTAAACGATACACTCCCCAAACCGGTACATGAGGCACTTCGCCAGCGCATCACCGTTCATTACAACTATGCCGGCTTATTCGATGACGAAGTTTCAAAATACATCCTGCATAAGCTGCAGCTTGCAGGAGCCGCTTCTTCCATCATTGATCCCTCTGCGCTTGCTGCTGTACACAGCTTTACCCAGGGCAATCCCCGTCTGATCGATAACCTGATGACAGACGCCCTGACTATCGGCTCCCAACAGGACAGGAAAGTAATCGATGCCGAAACCATCCGGGCTGCGGTCGATAACCAAGGGCTTTATTGATGAAGTTTTCAAAGTACATTTACCAAGGCTGTGACTGTTGTCATGGCCTTATTTCAAAAGCAGGAAGCCTGCCTTTCAAACAAAGCTACGACAGTGTGCGGTTGCTCCGCTGACAGTCTGCGGTCACCCACAAGACTGCGCGGTCGGGGAGCAAAAGCACCGAAAATAAAGTGCTGTTTACGCCTCCGACAACATGCCGTCTGACAATTTAATCTAGCACCAAGCAATCAGTTTTCCAAAATGATTTCTTAACACTCTACTTTCTAAAAATATTATACCCCAGTCTCTTTAGATGTGCAATTAAATTGCTACTCAAGAGACTCGCTTTACACATTTATAAACAATCTATTTGGCAACATTATCCCCTATGTTACTTCTTAATTTTATAATTACTCTTGTTTCTGTATCGATTATTTCCACCTTTCTTATCGTTCTCTATCCATAGTTTTCTTTTTAACTGACCGTTTCGGCTGCTGTCTGCCTTCCTGCTGATAGCGGTGCAGTTTTTCTAGTACACTTGCTTTTTTCGGCTGTTCTAACTGATTTTCTTTCTTCTGCTCCGTCTGATTTTTCCATGCTCGCAGTTCTTCATTGTATTCTATAATCAGTTTTTCTGCCTTGTTATAGACCTTCTGAAAGGATTGCACATTTGGATACCCTTCACGTTTTACGATCTGCTCCATACTCCTGTGCAGACGCTTTTCCAAATCCTCTAACAGTTCAATTCGCCCTTCCAGAGATTTTCGCTCTTTGCCTTTAAAGAACCCTCGTAACTCTGACAGTTGCTTTTTCAAAGAAGAAATATCCTGCTGTGTGCGTTTTATCTCCATGGACTGTCTCTGCAATTCATACATACCTTCTGCATATCTTTCCACTCCTGCAAATCAATCTTTGGCACAGATTTTGGCGGTAGTTTAAATTTGAAAATTACTTCCTGTAAAAAGTCTTTCGCACCTCGGATAATCTGACGGAACATATCCGGCAGCCAACCATGTGTCCTGATAGATTGCAAGGTTTTGTCTGTGATTTTTTCCTGCTTGATTTTCAAAATATCCTTTTCAGGAACACCCTCGACTAATGCCACATCAACTGTCCGATTCCATTCCTGCCTTGCCGCATTGTCTGCCTTTATCTCCTCTGCCTTCGGATTGTTCTTTCCGATTTTCTTCGTTGCCAGATAAACGCCTCCCTGCTGGAATACAGAAAGTTTTTCTGATTCTTCTTTTACATAGCAGTTAATTGTATCAGTAAACAGTTCTTTTACTTCTTTGGTAAAGGCTTTGTTCTTAAACCATTCCTCTTTTTTTGTGAAGATATGACTTTCATAGACTTCCCCTTTGGGGATAATACTGCACCCTGCCGAAGATTGCCCTGCTTGTCTAAAACCTCTTTCTTTGTGCGTCTATGCTTTCCCTTCTCATCATAAAACATATTTCGGGTAGCAATCTTTACTTCGGGTTGTTCCAACATTTTCCGTTCACTGAATACTAAATGAATATGATAATTCGTCTTTGTCTTGTTATGATGAAGGGCAGCGATGCACTCCACACCATATCTTTTATGAAAAGTCTCCGTAAAAAGCCTTACCACATCATCTGCCCTGTACTGAACAAAACTTTCTGGAAGTGCTATGATAAACTCACGCCCTTCAATACATTTCCCTGCTGAACCACTCGCCTTAAAATCCAACTGATTTTCTCTTGCAAGATTTTTCCAAAATTCAGGTGTTGCCCCTTCTGTCTGATAGGTCGCATAGAGATATTCCTGTCTTTTCGGATTGGAAATATAATCAATCCTTCCTGCCACATTGGACAGCTTACTTTGTCTAATAAATGAATGTCTGCCTATAAGCATCCTCCTTTCCCAGCTCTCGTTGATTTTATTGTGAGTAGGTGCATAGCACCTGTTTACGAACTTATCCGCCTGTCGGCAGGTTGCCCCCTGCAAGGGCGAAATACGCAGAGCATAAACGAAGTTTGTGCGATGGGTGTATTTCGCTCTCAAACGCCGAGAGCTTGTTTTGTTTAACACAATCCGATTACTTCTCGGACTTACATTTAGATTTATAGGCGTATCCGCCCTTTTTCTCTGCCCGTATCCGGGCTGTTTTTTCTATGACTGACAGCAGATGATCTACGGTACTTTCTTCCCATCCGGCAAGCCATATCAGAGTTTTTTCCTCCGCTTTTGTCAGCACCACGTCTGCCAGTACCTTGTTCATTTTTTGTATCTGTCTGCCCTCCATCTCATAAAATAAATCATTCACATTTCTGTTTTCTCTTTCCGGCTGCTTTAACATTTCTGACACTCCCTTCAAAAAATAAATTCAAATTTTATCCGTATAAGCGTATAAACGTATCTCCCATACTTTTCAGAAACCTGTAATCCCTTGATTTTCCTGATAATATACGCATATACGCTTCTTTGGAAAATTCTTTTTTATCTGTATCTCATCGGTATCAGCGGTAGCTATCTATGCGTATCTGCGTATGAATTCCTTGAAATCCTCTGGCATTTTTTCCATTATCTGAGGGAATATTTGTAGAATAATGAATGTGATACTTCTTTTCATTTTCTTTTAAGTACCCCGAAAAACTTTTTGCACTCATAGGTTTTTCCGTATTATCTTCACACCAGCGGCAATATGCCTGATATAAATTTTTAGAAGTCGCCGTTGTATTTTCTTCCAACCGGATATACCCTGATGACTGCATAAAAGCGATAATGTTATTCCCGGATTCCATAGCTTCGTGTAGATTTTTCTTTGCACGTTCGCTGATGGTAAAGCGATATTTATTTTTCAGTAATCGTTTCAATCCCTCCAGACACCAAAGGAAAATATCGTCTGCTTCTCTTTGCAGTTTCTCAATCAGATAGGGATCATCTACTCTGTCTGGCGGCACATCTTTGACCGTAAGGATAATCTGTCTGCGATAAAATCCATAGGAACGGTCATGTAAGGCACTCAGACTTCCGTTTCCAAAGCAGAGAAATCTGACATATAAATTTCCCTGTACGCTCTGCTTTGACTTCCTTTCCAAATCCATCTTATCCTCCAGAGTGACTATGGTTTTAATGTAGTTGGTGTCTTTCAATGCTTCCAGTTTCATATCATCATCCACCATCAAAAGTCGGTATTCCAAATTTGCCCTTGCAAAACGGTTATGCTCTACCTTTTGAATATTGCTTACATTCATATTCGTTCCGAGAATTTTTCTCATAACCAAACCAATGCGGGATTTCCCCTCCCCACCTTTTCCTAAGATAATCAATAACTTCTGTGCCTTGTTGGATGGGATTAAACAATATCCCATATATTCCTGCAAGGTAGAAATATCATCTTCCTCCAACAGTTCTGAAAGAAATTTCAGCCACCGTTCCGGCTTTGCTTCTTTCATTTCATAATTTACAGGCAAGCGGTTCAGGCAAAACTCCTTCTTTTCTGTAAAATCTCCATTCAAAAAATAAGTTCCATTATTCACATGGATACGATCCATCTGCACCGGAAGTTCCTCTGAATAGGCTTCCAGTTTTAGAACCTCCAAAAGCTGTTTTACTTTCTTGGAAATTCCTTTCGTAAGAACCGGTTTTACCATTCTATAAATTTCTTTTTCTACTTCGCTGTCTGGCAACATTCCATCATAACTGAAAAAGATACCGTTGATACACTTCAATGGCATTCTTTGCAGGAAATTTTCACAAAATGCTACTTCATCAATCTGCCCATCCTCAAACCATCCCTGAGAGTACGGCTTAGAGTTCATTTCCCTCTGATCCAATGCTTCTTCCAGTCTATTCCTTGTTGTTTCGTCTATATTCTTCCATTCGTTCTTCAATTCTTTTCACATCCTTCCCACTATCCAATAAAAATTCAATTCTGTCCTGTAACTCTCCAAACACCAGTAAATCCAGATAGTAATTTATCTTTTCTGTCTGCTGACAGGCTTCTATAAATTCTGCTTTCCATTCTTCCTCTGGTGTTTTTGGTGCATGGCTCACTTTCCATTCTTTCAGCAGATGAAGATAATCTGATAAAATGCGGATACTTTCCCGTTCCCATTCTTCAAATTTCTTTTCGGTCTGGTACAATGTTCTTTTCGGTTTTTCCTTCTCTTTACCAGTATTTCTTTTCTTTGAACTATCCGTAAAAATCGGTATCCGAAAATCCTCTGCCAGTTTCTTTGCAGCTTCCAATGGTGTAAGATGAAAGAAATCTGCCACAAATGTGATCACATCCCCTTTCGCACCACAGGCAAAACAGCAAAATCCTTTGTCTACTTTCATACTGGGATGCCTATCATCATGAAAGGGGCAACAGACCATCCCGTTTTTATTGACTTTCAACCCATACTGCTCGGCTGCCTGCCTTGCAGTTACGTTTTCTTTTACTACTTGAAAAATATTCAATTCGACTCCTTTAAAATTTTCGTTGTATTCTCTCAGAGCCTTTGATATACTGAATTTGCGAGATAGAGTTATCAAAAGCTCTGAGAAGTTGTCCTTGTGTTACGCAAGGGCTTTTTCTTTTCCCTGCTTTTTGCCTCTCCATTGAAATATCCAGTTTCCTCCCATACTTTACGATCAGAACAGTAATAACTGAATTCATTGGAATCGCCCATCTTCATTGCCACTCCAAATTTCAAAATTCCCTGCTGTATCCCGATACGAACGTAATGAGCATCTTTTCCGATTGCTTTTGCAATTTCCGTAATAGGCACATTTCTTCCCGTAAATGGCGGCAATTCTACATATAATCTTTTATCCATTTTCCACATCCTCCTTTACAATCTGACTAAGTTCTTGGTCTAAAGCTGTAGCAATTTTATATGCCACCTGCGGTGTACAGCTCTTTCCTGATATAATGCAGGAAATCGTCTGCCTTGACACTCCACTTAACTCAGCCAATTTCTTAATTGTTAATCCTCTTTCTCCCATCAAAATCTGCATTTTAAATACGTTTATCTTCATTTTATTTCTCCTTTCCTTTTTAATATGTACTTTCAATGCGTATTTTCATTATATGCACTTATTCTGCACATGTCAATACTATTTTATATAAATATGCACTTGTAATTCGTATTTTTCTATGATATGATAAGCGTGAGGTGAATAATGATGAGTAATGAGAAGTTACACAACAATCAAATCGGACTTAGAATCCGTACTGCTCGAAAAGAAAAAGGTATCAACCAAACAGAGCTTGCAAATTTGTTGGGGAAATCGCTTCGCACAATCCAAAAATATGAAAGCGGAGAAATCGAAGTTTCCATTGCTATGCTCAATGAAATCGCAAAAGTTTTAGACTGCGAATCCACATATCTTATAGGGTATGATGCCGAGAGAAAACCTTTAGAAAATCTTTCTGATATTATGAATTTCTTATTTCAGTTAGATAAGATAAAGGAACTTGGCTTCAATATCGAAGTCAACGCCCGCCACATTATGATGGATGGGAATGTGCTATTACTTTTAACGGCAAAGATGTTTCTACGGAGTTAAATCAGGATCTCTGTCTATTCTTGGAAGAATTTGAGGATAAAAGAAATGAAGTCAAGGACTATCAGACAAGTCTTGAATCTTATCAGAAGTGGCAGGATAAAACACTTGCTTATTACGCAAATGCAAAACTGACCGAAAAAGAAACAGAAGAAATCTCAAACGAAGAACGAATACGAAGATTTCAAAAAATCATGAACGAACGGTACGGTAAAAAAGAGTCCTAATTTTAAAGGAGGATTTTTTAATATGAAATTACCGAACGGCTACGGAAGTGTAGTAAAACTATCTGGAAAAAGAAGAAAACCTTGGATGGTTCGTAAAACCACAGGCTATCGCATTGATCCAGTCAAAGAAAAGAAAGTAAATGAATATATCATTATTGGATATGCCGCCACAAAAACAGAGGGATTGCAAATGCTGGCTGATTATAATCGTAATCCTTATGATACGAAGGCAGCCAAAATGACTTTTGATGAAGTGTATGAGGAATGGTCTAAGAAAAAATTTCCTACGGTATCCGAAAGCAATATTAAAGGATACAAGGCATCTTACAAAACATGTGGCATTCTTTACAACCGAGTTTTCAAGGATTTAAAACTGGCAGACTTGCAACAGGTTATTGACACTTGCGGAAAGAATTATCCCACATTGAAGAAAATCAAAATCCTGTTCAACCAGTTATATGAATTTGCATTGAAGAATGACATCTGCAACAAAGATTATTCTACTTTTGTTGAAATCTCCCAGTACAAAGACCGCAATCCAAACAAGCATACACGTACAAAATTCACGAAAGAAGAAGTTGCAAAAGTCTGGACAATGAAAGAGGACAAATACTATCAGATCATCCTCATGCTACTCTATAATGGCACACGTATCTCCGAATTTCTTGATTTAAAGAAAGAAAATGTGCATTTGGAAGAACAGTATTTTGATGTAATTGACAGCAAAACAGAAAACGGAATCCGAAAAGTTCCGATTGCTGATAAGCTTCTGCCTTACTATAAAGACTGGTATAATTCTTGTCCTGATTGCGAATATCTTCTTCATACAGAGGATGGCAAAAGATTTCTTTATCGCAATTACTATGACAGCTATTGGACTCCTCTTGTGGAACAGATTGGAATTGACCGTACACCACATTGTACCCGGCATACCTGTATTTCCATGTTATCGGAAGCTGGTGTTCAGGATACAACAATCAAGAAAATTGTGGGGCACTCCGGTGCTATGACTTTGACAGAAAAAGTTTATACTCACTTAGATATGCAGGTTCTTGTAGACGCAATCAACAAAACCTTAGAAAATGAGGACATCGTAATTGCCGATGCAGAATCTGCATAACAAAAAAGGACACTCTCCAGTGTCTATCACCGAAAAGTGTCCTATATTTTTAGATATTTTTGTTGCAAACGTGTTGCAAATGCGTTGCGAACTGAGTAAATTCCACCGCTTTTCACCACATCTGACAACTCCACAAACCCTTGTAAAACAAGGATTTGAACGTAAATCCGAGTTCCGAAGATTATCTCTTGCTGAACTGAGGCGCACGACGAGCTGCTTTGAGACCGTATTTTTTCTTTCTTTCATACGTGGATCACGTGTTAAGAATCCAGCTGCTTTTAATGCAGGTCTGTATTCGCTGTCAGCTTCTAATAATGCTCTGGAGATACCATGACGAATAGCACCAGCCTGTCCTGTAAATCCGCCACCATGAACGTTTACTAAAACGTCAAATTTATCAAGTGTTTCTGTCAGTGTTAATGGCTGACGAACAACAACTTTTAATGTTTCTAATCCAAAATATTCATCAATATCTCTTTTGTTGATTGTGATTTTACCTGTACCTGGTACTAAGTATACACGAGCTACAGATGATTTTCTTCTTCCTGTTCCATAGAATTTTGTACTAGCCACTGTTCATTACCTCCTATTAAAATGTTAATACTTCTGGTTTCTGAGCTGCATGATTGTGCTCTGGTCCAGCGTATACATGTAATTTTTTAATCATGGATCTTCCTAAAGGTCCTTTTGGAAGCATACCTTTAACAGCAAGCTCAATAACTCTTTCAGGTTTTTTGTCCATCATTTCTTTTAATGTTGTTTCTTTCATTCCGCCAACATAATCAGAGTGGTTATAATAGATTTTCTGATCCATTTTTTTACCTGTAACTTTGATTTTTTCAGCGTTTACTACGATTACATAATCACCTGTATCAATATGTGGTGTGAAAACAGGTTTATTTTTTCCTCTTAAAACCTTAGCAATTTCAGATGAAAGACGTCCTAATGTCTGTCCTTCAGCGTCTACAACATACCATTTTCTTTCGATCTTATCTGGATTAGCCATATAAGTATTCATGGTTTTACCTCCTATTATCAACAATATAGAATATTTTATCAAAAATTTCAAATAGCGTACTTGAACCTGCTATACCGGGGCTTTTGGTTAAGCATATTCAAACTACGTCATACTGTTATATTATATTATAAGTAAAACTCTGTGTCAACAGATTTCTCCATATTAATGGAAATTTTTTGCCTTTCCTGCCACTGTTTTGTTCTTTCACGAATAAGCATCGGAGTACGGTCTTCGAGGTCCTTTCGTCCTAAGCAGACTTCATTGCATACAAAAATCAAATTATCCACCGTCAGAGCAATTCCTTCCGACAAATCACTGGCAAAAAACGAATAGTTTCTTCTCTTTCACTGCGATAGATTTTCTTTACCAGCTCTGTATCCTTTTCCAGAAACTCTTTCAGCGGTACGGATATGGTAGGATTTTCAAACCGCAACCGGAATTTATGGCGAACCATAGCCTCGATTTCCATGTTTTTATAATTTCTGTACGCCAGCCTTTCCAGAAGATTTACCATGCTCCTGTCACAAACCTCTAAAGTTGCGTAAATTCCGTTGAGTTCCCTTGAAAATTCATAGTGCTGTTCCCATGCTTCTTTATGCTTATAACGCACCTCATGATCTACTTCATGCCAACCTTCTGAAAAAGTTGTTCTTATCTGCACCTCAAAAGTTTTGTCAATTCGATAATCTTCCCATAGCTTTTCCCGGAAACCGCTCAATAAATTCTTCCGGAATACGACAGACATAATTCATTCGGAGGGATTAAATTCATTACCTTTGGTTTGTCTTCATGGGAGTCCTTTTCAATAATGGAATACGTATTTTCAGCATTTCTTTGCAGATTGCAATATCATCCATATAATATAGTACAATTCGAATTCCCACAATGTCCTGCATCTTTTTATTCTTTGGAGATATTCTTCCTTTTTCCATTCCAGCTTATGCCAGATTGAACCTGCCTCTTTCACTCTGGCAAAGATATGAAAGTAGATGCCGCTTCGCTCTAATTTATCCTGTATTCTCTTTCCAAGGTCTTTACCTAAACTGTTGATTTCATCACTTTTTAAAAGCTCTGACAGTTCTTCAATTCCTCTCATATACTCTCCTTCTTTTGCCAACCAAATCCCTTAATATTACGTCTTATTATAACAATTTAAAGAGTATTCGTAAACGCTTTTCCCTTACTTTTTAAGATTTTTTCCATTTTTCGTATAAATATGTGACCTTGTCACAGACTATCATCAGCATGATGGTTATAATGCAGATATCAACTAAAAAATAACAAAGCAAAGGAGAAAAACAATTATGGCAATCTTACACATAAATGAAAATAATTTTAACAGTGAGGTATTAGAGTCCTCCAAACCGGTTCTTTTAGACTTTTTCGCAACATGGTGCGGACCTTGCAAAATGCTGGGACAAGTATTAGAGCAGTTAGATGCTGAAACACAGGATTTTAAAGTTGTAAAGATAGATATTGATGAAAACCCGGAATTAACAAGACAGTGGAAGGTTACAACGGTACCGTCTATTTTCTTTATCAAGGACGGACAGGTAAAAGACTCTGCTATCGGCTTTCTTCCTAAACCGGTAATTGAACAGAAAATGAAATCACTTTAATTTGCAGAAAGGTGGCATGGATATGAAAAAGAATATGATTTTATTATTATCGGGGCAGGTCCCCGCCGGTATGACAGCCGCCATCTATGCCTCCAGAGCAGGGCTTAAGACTGCAATGCTTGAAGGCGGCGCTCCCGGTGGAAAATTATTAAAAACAAATGAAATCAGCAACTGGCCCGGTATTCAATCGGAATCCGGTTCTCAGCTCGCCTTTGATATGTTTGAACATTCTACCAGCTTTGGGGCTGTTTATGAATACGGAATGGTCACTGAAGTTATCGATGGCGAAAAAAACAGGTTATCTGTGCAGACGGTACAGTTTTTGAAGCGCCTGCTGTTCTGGTAGCTACCGGAACAAAAGAACGTCTGATGAACATTCCCGGTGAAGAAAGAAATATCGGCAGAGGCATTTCCTACTGTGCTGTATGTGACGGAGCCTTTTATCGGAATAAAGATATTGCTGTTATCGGCGCAGGCAACTCTGCTTTAGAAGAAGCGGTATACCTTACACAATTTGCCAACAAAGTTTATATTATTATGCGCCGGAATGTATTTCGGGCAGATAAAATTGCCGTAGATGCAGCAACATCTAACCCTAAAATTGAAATTATTCAGCAGGCTGTTCCCATAGAAGTTCTCGATGATACAACACAGGTAACCGGTCTAAAAATATCGGATGTGATTACAAAAGAAGAACGCACCCTCAACATCTCCGGTATTTTCCCTTATATCGGCGCAGAACCTGTAACGGACTTTTTAAAACCTCTCAACGTATTAGATGAACATGGATACATCCTTGTAAATGACACCATGGAAACAAAGGTTCCTCTTTTGTATGGTGCAGGCGATGTAAGACAAAAGCACTTACGGCAGGTTGTAACCGCAGTAAATGACGGTGCGATTGCCGCACAGGATGCTTTCCATAAAATAAAAAATTTATAAACCTCTAAAAGAAGGAGCATACCAAATGAATTTTTCATTCAGTATACTCCTTTTCTGTTATAGCTTAATATCTTTTAAATCTTTCAGGTATTATTTCATCTTTCCGGATGCGTCTACATAATAGCCGTCAATCCATTGGCTGCTTGCCATGCTTCCGTCTGTATTCAAATAATACCAATCGCTACCGACAAGTACCCAACCGGTCTGCATTGCTCCCCACTGGTCCATATAATACCAATGTCCGTTTACTGCTACCCAGCCGATTGCCATGCTTCCGTCTGTATTCAAGTAATACCAATTACTGTCTACAAGCGCCCAGCCGGTCTGCATTGCCCCCACTGGTCCATGTAGTACCAATGTCCATTTACAGATACCCAGCCAGTGCACATTGCTCCCCACTGGTCCATATAGTACCAATGTCCGTCTACTGCTACCCAGCCGATGCACATTGCTCCCCACTGGTCCATATAATACCAATGGTTATTTACAAATACCCAGCCGGTCTGCATAAGTCCGTTCTCTTCAAAGTAATACCATTTTCCGGAAACTTCTTTCCAGCCAACTACTTTCTGACCGTTTTCATAATATTCCCAACCGTTTTCTGTCTGAACCCAGCCTTCATTTTCAACTTCTATCCGTTCAAAATTAGCTGTAATTGTAGCATCTGTTTCTACTGTATGAATATAAGGATTTTCTTTGCTTACTTCCTGTCCGTCAATCGTCCAATTCACAAAAGCAAATCCTTCTTTAGGTACAGCAGTCAATGTTGCTTTTGTACCTTTTTCATACTCACCTGTTTCACTGTCAAGTGTCACCGCACCCATGATTTTATCATTTACATTTGCTGTGATGGTATACTTTTCTGATGGCGCCGGAGCTTCTGTGGCTACTCTTGCACGAAGCTCTGATACTGCCATGTGTTTATCATTCCCTTGGTCTGAAGTTGTATGTGTACCTATAAAACGCACATATTTTGCCTGTACCGGTTCTTCAAATCCTAAAATCATCCAGCCGGTCTGTTTTTTATCTATTTCTCCTGTTGCTGCTGTCTGCCACTTATCTCCATCCAGACTATACTGAATTTCATATTCTGTCACACGTCCATTTTCCCCATTACTTCTTGGCATATAACGCAGAGCATCAATCATCGGCGCCTCTTCTTCGTCATTTCCCAACTGTAATGTCACTGTTCTGTGTTCCGGTTTTGAACCTTCTCCTGATACACTCCAATTTGTATGCCAATGTGTTTCTGCTTTTCCGTCAAGAACATATTTAACAGGGCCTTCATTAGCAGTTCCCGGTTTGTATTCGCTTCCTGCTGTTGCAGTAATTTTTTTCACCGGATAGTCTCTGCTGTCATCATCCGGAAGAACGGTTTCTTCTTCTCCCATTCTCACTGCAAAGTTCTTTGTTGCTTTATGGTCTTCGGACTCTAAAATCATACGTACTACATTTTCATGTTTTGGCAGGATTGTCAAAGATGCGTTATCTTTTGTTTTTGCAGTTACTGCTGCATCTGTTTCCGGTACGGAATAGCTGTCCAGTGCATAAGCTGCATTTGGAAGAACACGCTCTCCTACTTTGACTTCTTCAAGTTCTGCTGTTTCATTCACTTTAAAAGAGCCTTCTGCCTTTTTCAGTTCCACCTCTGTAATTGCTGTACATGGTTTTCTGTTTCCTGTATCAGTTGCATTGGCATTTACTACTTTTACTTTGACATAAGTAGCTGTAACAGGCGCTATTTCGTAACGATATGCTTTTACTCTATCTTTTTCTTCACCAATGTGTTCTTTAACCTCTACTTTTTCCCATGTTCCGTCTTTTCCTGTTTCAGATACAAAGATTTCTGTTGTTCCTGCATCCGGGAAACGAATGCTATTGTTGTCCTTTGCAAAGTAGATAACAATTTCACCAATTCTTTGCTGTGTATCGAAGGTAAAAGTAAGCTCTGCCTCTTTCGTTCCTTTCTGAGAAGCATCCCAGTTGCTCCATGCACTTTCATTTGGACCGCCATCGTTATTTAAAGACATCTCCGTTTTTCCGTCTTTAATAGCTTCTAATGTATCAGAACCTTGAATGTTCTGTGAAAGTTTTGCAACATTTGTTACACTGCTTCCAATTTTAATATCTTCTTTCTGTACACGATAGATGCTGTTACCGGAATTGTTTTTCCGAAAATATCAGCAGAACCGTTAACTGTCACAATCTCATCCGGCTTTTGGAAAGTATCCGCATCTTTTTCATCCCATTGTACTGGGAAAGAAGCTGCTAAAACAGTTCCATCAGGCAGTACTGCCGGTCTTACGTCCGGAAGCTGTGGTTTTACACCCTTTTGTGTTGCTCCTGAATAATTCAACAACGCTGCCACATCGTCAATCATATTAATGTTTACAGTGATGTCTCTCTTACCAACTGTTCCTTCTACTGTAAAGCTTCCTGTTTTAGAAATCTGTTCATCACTGATTTCATCCCATTTAACAGCTACATCTTCCTTTGTTCTATCTGAATACTGTGCTTCAATTTTCTCAGGCAACTGTGGTTTTGTACCTGTTTTTACATAATAAGATTTTGAATACTTATAGCTTTCGACATAACGTTCTGACGGTTCTTCTTTTACCGGCGTAGTCGTAATCTTTACTGTGGAAGACTCTAATCCATCTGCTTTCGCAGTAACCGTAATTTCTCCTGCTTTTTCTGTAGACTGTACAATTGCCAGAACTTTTCCACTGAAAGCCTTTCTGTTATCTGCTTTATAAGAGTCATGATCCGGTGAACTTCCGTTATCTACACCAACCAGTTTTCCTGCTCCCTGTACATCAAAGGTAACACGATTTGCTGCATCTGGCACATTATTTCCATCTTTATCCGTAACATCTACGGTAATATAAGAAAGGTCTTTTCCATCTGCCTGAATGGAGTTTCTATCTGTCTTTGCTGACAGCTTCGCTTCTTCACCTGTTGTTTTTACTACGGAACGACCTTCTGTATCCTTAATTACATTTCCTTTTGCGTCTTTGGCAACTGCTTCTAATGTGCCTGCTTCATAAGGAACCTGCCATTCCATATATAAATCTTTATGGTTTTTCTTACCATTCTCTAATACTTGATAACTATATCCTGCTTTTGTCGTTTCTGTCTTAAAAGTTTTCTTTCCAAGAGATTTCTTCTCTCCCCCATTTGCCGGAGTAAAGAATAATTCTACTTCTTTCGCATCAGAATAAACTACAACAGGAACTGTTCCATCTGAGTTTTTCTTCACAACATCTTCATTCCATGCCGGAAGCACATGAAGTGTATTTACTTCTTCATTCCACTGACTCTGGTAGAAGTAATAGCTGTCTTTCGGAAATCCTGCTGTATCAATAATTCCAAAATAGGAATTTTCGGTGATGGCCATGTGCCTTTTGCTCCTGGGTCAGTCCCATTCCAAGGAGTCGGCTCACCTATGTAGTCAAATCCTGTCCAGACATATTCTCCTGCTACAAAATCTCTCTGAATAACATCATACCACGCCTGACTTGCCAGTGCTCCCCAGTTTACTCTTGAATTATCATAAGCAGTAAGCTGCTGATCTGAAGTAGCCTCCTGATTACCTGTAACAGAGTAAATTCCACGGCTGTTTACCGATGATGCTGTTTCAGAACCATATAATTTCCAATCCGGATGTTCTTTATGAATTTTATCGTAGCTTGCTCCGTCAGAATAGTTTGTTCCTGATGTGCCACCTGCTTTTGTAAGCTTATCTCCAATAGAAACCTGTTCCCAGTCACCTTTTTTAACTGCATTGCTTCCAATAGTAAGAGTTTTCGTAGCATCTGCTTCTTTTGCCCATTTAATCAGCTTGTCTGCTCTTTCTGCATATCCGCTACCACCTGCTCCCTCTTGAATTTCATTTCCGAGAGACCATTCAATAATGATGGTGCGTTCTGGTCACGCCTCATAATTGCTTTTAAATCATATTCTGCCCATGTCATATCTGCTTCTTTTCCCAGAATGGCATTATCTTCTTCAATGGCTTTTTCAAACCATACAGAATAATCATTACTGTTCCCGTTCTTTGCACGATGCCAGCCATCAAATACTTCTTCGATTACTAAGATACCTTTTTCGTTACAAACTTCAATTAAATCCTTTGATGCAGGATTATGTGTTACACGAATGGAGTTACATCCCATTTCCTGAAGAATTTCCACCTGACGCTCTATTGCACGGCGATTGGCAACTGCTCCCAATGCCCCTTGGTCATGGTGCATACATACACCTTTTAATTTTACATTTTTTCCGTTTAGCTGAAATCCTGTTTCTGTATCAAAATTCAAATAGCGGAAACCATATTCTGTGTCGTAAGTATCTAAAAGCTTGTCACCTGCTTTTACTTCCGTGCGAATTGTATAAAGCTCTGGATTTTCCACGGACCAAAGCTTTGGATTTTCCACAGGAACTGTTGCAGAAATTTCAGCCTTTTCTCCTGCTTTTACTTCTTTTGCTTCTGTTGTAAAAGTTCCAATTGCTTTATCTGGTTTTCACCTTTTTTGAATACTGTATTGTGTTATTGTAATGTTTTTTGCTTCTTTTGAGCCATTGACAACTGTCGTTTTTACATCTGTATTTACAGTTTTCCCTGCCTCTTTTTCCAGATTATTGCTTTCTACTTTAATTCCGTTTAAATCCACATGAACATCATTGGTGGTTGTCAGGTTCACGCTTCTGTAAATACCGCTTCCGGAATACCAGCGACTGGAAGGTGTCTGATGATCTACCTTTACTGCAATGGTATTTTCTTTGTCATAACTGATATAATCTGTAATATCAAAAGAAAACGGTGTATATCCATAAGGATGCGTACCTACTTCTTTTCCATTCACATAAACAGTGGCATTCATATACACACCGTCAAAATCAATGCGAATACGTTTTCCTTTGGCTTCTTCACCTAAAGTAAAATTCTTCCTATACCAGCCTACTCCTCCCGGCAAATAACCGCTTTCCGCTTCCAATGACTGGGAGTATTCCTGCTCAATACTGTAATCATGGGGTAAGGACAGTGTTCTCCATTTTGAATCATCAAACGTCGGAGTCTGTGCATTTGATACATCTCCTAAATTGAATTTCCAATCACTGTCGAAGTTTTGTGTTCTGTCAGAATTGCTGCCGTAATCCTTCACCGCTACCTGCTCCGGTTCTGAACTCATCTGTGTCTGTGAGTCCGCTTTCACTCTGACAGGTTCTTCCTTTGCATATACTGTGGAAGAAAATCCCATTCCCTGTACAGTAAGTACAGCTGCAAGTGTTGCCGCCCCAATGCGTGCTAATCTCTGCTTCCTCATAAATATCTCCTTTCGTGTTTTAACAGTGAGCATTATTATAGCACTTCGCCCAAAAAAATACATATAAAATTTTTGTTTTTATATAGAATTTTTTACTATTTTGCATATATATAAATATTTTCTTTTTATTTTAGTCATTTTATACAACCCTTATTCTGAAACATAAAAAGATTATGCAACAATGCAATTTCCTATGTAATAAAAAAGATTTCGCTGTTGCGCAATCTGCGCGCGCGGTTCACAAAGTAATGATTTCATTTCCGCGAGCTGCGCATCCCTGCGGAGCATTTTTTTCATAGAACGCAATTTCCTATGAAAAATACCGCTGCCAAAGCATTCCTGCCTCAACAACGGTATTTTAAGCCCCATTTCTATGTCAAAGATATGTTTGATTAAAGTGCCCAGAGCCGGAATCGAACCAGCGACACGAGGATTTTCAGTCCTCTGCTCTACCAACTGAGCTATCTGGGCATTGTATGTAAGACTTTGTCTTGCAACAACGAATTCATATTAACACATCACTCCATAAAGGGAATAATCTAAAGATGCAAAGGGAGTAACTTGTTGAGACAGTTACCAAACCGACAGAAAAAATATTTCAATCCACGCTCCCACGAAGGGAGCGACATATTATTAAATTATCCTAGGAGGGACAGCATGATTTCAATCCGCGCTCCCACGAAGGGAGCGACCCCAGAGCAGATACAGACGGCAGTGGATGCGTATCTATTTCAATCCACGCTCCCACGAAGGGAGCGACTAAAATATTAAAATAGCTGTTGTTTTCCTTTTTTATTTCAATCCACGCTCCCACGAAGGGAGCGACCTCTCAAGCTTTATTCCTTGGATGCCACTGGGAGATTTCAATCCACGCTCCCACGAAGGGAGCGACCGTATTATAAATGTGACTGGTACAGTAACTACCAATTCAATCCACGCTCCCACGAAGGGAGCGACTGCAAAATGTGCATCTGTAACCATGGGCGGATATATTTCAATCCACGCTCCCACGAAGGGAGCGACGTAACAAACAATGACAAGGGCGGTTGGGTAAATATTTCAATCCACGCTCCACGAAGGGAGCGACACCAAAGAAAATCCGATTGTGTCTATAACTTATAATTTCAATCCACGCTCCCACGAAGGGAGCGACAAATGGGAGTCTATGGTAGATAATAACGTCTGGATTTCAATCCACGCTCCCACGAAGGGAGCGACTTTTCTTTCTCTAGCGTATAATATGTTTAAAGATTTCAATCCACGCTCCCACGAAGGGAGCGACACGTTCCAGATTGGACTAAACCGGGAGCAGTAAAAATTTCAATCCACGCTCCCACGAAGGGAGCGACTTAATGCCACTCTCTACCCAAGCAGCGATGATAATTTCAATCCACGCTCCCACGAAGGGAGCGACGATTGCCTGATTAAAATAGATGCAAGTGTATGTAACATTTCAATCCACGCTCCCACGAAGGGAGCGACATTTTAAGACAGGAGAATATATGGAGATTAGAGATTTCAATCCGACGCTCCCACGAAGGGAGCGACGGAGGTGTCTTAAAATGCTTATTCATGTTTATGATATTTCAATCCACGCTCCCACGAAGGGAGCGACTACTTTTGGCAGTAATCGGCTTTTTGCATAAGTCATTTCAATCCACGCTCCCACGAAGGGAGCGACAGCAATTTTATCCAATTTTACATCTTATATTTTTCAATTTCCATTAATCTTTACCAATATTTTCCTTCTTATTTTCTATCTTTACCATCTCCCTATAACTTTTGTACATTTATTCTGGTGCGAGTCCTCTTATACTACCGTGTCTACTTACCATTCGCACAGCAATCATATAATAAGAACATCATCTGCTGAGATTCCCTTATCAACACCAACATGCTCTATCTTTGTTTTATATTGATTTCCTAAATAATAAAATCTCAAACTATCAACTTCCTCATCAATAATATCTAACAATTTTGATTTAAGCATAATACATTGTGCATTGTCTAAAATACACTCAAATACAGAATTTTGCACTCTTCTTCCATAATTTACACATTGCTTTGCAACTTTGCGCAATCTTCTTTTTCCATCTGCTGTTTCTGTATTTACATCATATGTAATCAATACTAACATACCAAACTCCCTCTCTCATTTCCAAAGAAATACCGGATAGCTGTCTAAATCACCTCTTAGATACCTTGCTAAAAGCATAGCTTGCACGTAAGGAACCATACCCCATTCTATTTTTTCTTTAAGATATGGATGTGTTAAAGTTTCTTTCTTTTTATTCTGCCACTCAATCAACAATTTTTTTCTTAAGTCGTCACTCATAAGCACAGCGCATTTTCTTTTTTCACAAAGTTCTTACCTGTAATAATCTTCTTATTAATTAATGACAAAACAAATCGATCTGCCAAAACCGCTCGTAGCTCTTCAATCAAATCCAGAGCTAAGGATGCCCTGCCTGGACGTTCCGTATGCAAATAACCCATATAAGGATCCAAACCAACACTCTCAAGAGCTGCAACAATCTGATTTGTTAATAATGTATATACAAAAGATAATAATGCGTTTACATTATCCACTGGCGGTCTTTTATTTCTTCCAGCAAATTTAAACTCCTTTTTCTGCTGCAATATTAATTGATCAAATACCCCAAAATAAATTTGTGCAGCTTCTCCTTCATATCCTCTCAGTTGTTCTTTCGACTGACTATTTTGAATATACTTCAATGATTTTTTTAAATATTCCGATGCTGATTTTACCCGTTCCACGTCAATCTGAAAACTATGGTCTCGAATAGCCCTTTCTAACACCCATCTTGCATTATACACTTTTCCTAGAATACAATTCTTAGCTATTTCTAAACTTTGCCCTTCATCTTGAGTGCTTGCGTATTGCTGCTTTCTTAATACAACATTTCCTTTTACCTTCCCTGTTACTCTGGCCAAAAATTTCCCTTGAGGTGTCATGTAGCACAGAGAAATATTCCTATCTACACATGCTCCCATAAGTGCAGGACTTGTTCCCCTATACCCGAAAGAAACAATTCCTTCCAAATTATGCAAAGGCAATCGTCCCACTTCTGTTTTTTCTTCAAAAACTACAATATTCTCTCCATCTAATGCCAAATAACTATTCTCAGAAGTCACATACAATGTATTTAATAACTTCTTCATTCCAATTCCTCCCCCAGCATCTGGGTAATATAACTTTTTACAGTTCCTGATTTTCCTAGCTTAGGTAAACAAATCTCCTTAAGAGAGCATGCATTACATGCTTTGCTGTATTTTACCTTTGGTGTATATTTTCTGTCAAAGTATTGATGCATTTCTTGAAACATCTGTATAACTTCTTGCCGGAGTTCCTCTGTAATTTTTACAATTTCACGCCTTCTTGTTTCTCCATAAAATAAAGCGCCCTCACAAATTTCTGTAGAAAACATCTCCTCTAAGCACAATACTTGGGCTACCAGCTGAAGCTTATCTTCTTCCGTAATTTTAGGTTTTCCTTTTTTATATTCAATAGGATAAACCGAAAATGTACCTCTGTGACCATGAAGTTTTATTCCATTATCACACCTTTGAAATTCAACAACATCACATTCCCCACTGACACCCATTATTCTTGACGCAATTGGAAGAGACCTCACCACTAACAAGTCTTTTCTTTTTTCTACAAGATAAGGATCATGTGCTTTCTTATGCATCAATTCTCCTACAACTGTATGCACATTTTCTGCCCATTGTTGTTCAATATGAATTAAAGCCCATTGTCTTCTACAAAATTTAAAATGTTGAATACCTGATAACATCAAATAATTATCTTCTGCATACTCCATCAAATCATCCTTCTCATCTCTACGGAACTCGGTATATTTTCCTCATGCACTTCTACAACATAGTCTTGATAACTTCTTGGATATTCTACTTCATCTTTTTTTCTTATCTCAATAGAATCAAATAATTTATACGCTGGACAATCTCCCAACTCTTTGCTGTGTTTAAATACAATTAACTCTCTAACTGCCATATTTCCTCTTGCTGCAGAATGGTCGTGTTCAAACATATTGATAATTGCTTCCCATAGTAAATTAAGATCATCTTCTGAGAAACCAGTAACTTTTCTTGCTAAATTAGCAGATACATATCCTTCTGCCCTATATAATCCGTAAGGAACAATGCTTTTTCTCCCCATTTCAGTACTTTTATTTTCGGCATCTTTTTCTGTTGTAATCGCAACCCTTGTAATTGTAACCTCCTGTGAAACAATAGGATCAATACTTCTGGCAAATCCAATCTGTACAGGTCCTCTTACTTGTCCGCAATTTAAAGCAGCTTTTACAAATGTTGTCATTACAGCACCAAAAGTCCGAATATCATAAAAGTTCCGGCACATATAATCCCGAATTTTGATATCTGCTTCTGCATCACTTTTTTTCAGTTTTTTTAAAGACTCTGTCACCTTTTTTTCATCTGTGTCCTTAATCCCCAAATCAGCACAAGCTTCCCGATCCGCTTCTATTTAGTGGAACATCCTCTTTTATGTAAATTTTATATCCTTCTTCCTCTTCTTTTACAGTCTCTACATAATTCCGAATTTTCCTCTTCAAACATACGTCTGTCACTAATCCAAGACCACTTTCCGGGTCAATTCTCGGCATATTTCCTGCGTCCGGATCACCATTTGGATTTCCATTCTCTACATCAAATAAAACTACAAATTCATATCTATTCTTAATTACTTCGCTCATTTATTTTTCCTCTTCTTTTCTCATATTTTTTTGTATCTGGTGATAATATCCAAGAGCAAATTTCCCCTGCTCTTCCAAAGATCAAACGTTTCGGAAAACCCTCTTGCTCATTAATTTTCCACATAATATCTGCAAAAAGTTTTTCGTAATACTTTTTTGTTCCTTCCTTTTCTCGTCCTATTTTTTCATGTGGCTGTTTTTTAGCTTAATCAAAACAGGAAACACTGATGCCGGAGTTCCGCATGCTGAATTAAAATAGCGATCACGGATAGTTGCCTGAATGCCCGGATTTGCATCTGCCTGTATTGACTCCAATACAGAAAACAATCTCCCCAATACATACGCAATATCATTACTTTCCTCATTTAATCCCATATAGTTTTCTCCTTCCTTCCATTTATAATTATGTATTAAATATGTTTTAATAATTGACATTCTCTTCCAACTTAACTTTTTTTCGTCTTGTTCTGCGCGAATGCGAATCAATGTATCTGAATATAATCTTGCCGGATATCTATCTCCTGATAAAATTGCACGAAAAGTCATTGTCGCCATATTAGATATAGGCTTTTTATCTGTAGATTTTTTATTTACTGTTTCAAACAACATTTCCTGTACGCCTAAATATTGATTTTCTTCCCATTTGGGTTTTATAATTTCCATTCTTTTATAATGTTCAGAAATATTTTTCAAAATTTTCCCAAATGAATTCTCGTAAAAGAAACGTACGGATAATCTTGCTGCATTTGGTGCCAAACCTAATATGTAAAACCTCTGCTCCGGATTTAATTCATTTCCTTTGATTATAATTGGTTTTCCTTCTTGTATTCTTTCAAATAATCCTTTTAACTCCTCTTGATTATCTACAGGGGGCTCCATACATTCCAAAAATGCGTCCTGATAATCCGTCTTTCCGCTTTCTGCCCAAAAAACAACCATTGTATCACCAATTTGAAGAGAATTTTTTCTATCTGACAGTAGATAATTCAGTGCTGTTGTATATGCAAATTCAGCATATTTACCCACTGGAGCATTATAACTTTGTTCTTTACCATAAGACTCAAAAGACGGAGCATTAAAAGAAACTAAGGCTGCTCCACTTGATTGCGCTCCTGGTACCCCTTTAATTCCTCTGTGAATTCTGGAAATTTCTTCCTGTTCTCCGGTCACAAGACAAATACCTTTTGCCTCCTGATTAATTTCCATTTTGCGATTATCCCAAATCCGCTTAATCTGCATATCATCTTGAGCATAGTGTGTTCCCATTCCGAAAATCAAATTACCACCATCCGTGATATCCTCCCAATTTTCACTAATTTTAGGATATTCCATAGCTTTTTCCGGTTTCCAGTTTTGAAAAAACAAACAAATTGCTTTTGCCATCTCGCCTTCTGCATGATTTAATAAAGATAAATGCTTGTCCCTTGCTGCCAAAAAGCATTCTTCTGCCCTCTTTTTATCCTTTTCATCTTTTTCCTGACTAATGCCAAGAAGATATTTTGCATTATCACATAAAAAATTAGCAGAAACTCCTGAAGATCTCGTTACCATTTCCGGAACCAATAAATTTTGAGGTCTTATTACCGTTTTTTTCCCTCTTTCCTCTTCTATTTTTAAGCAAATAATATTTTTTATTTCACCTTCTTTAGATAATTCAATCTCATAAGATACTTTTGCACTGCACCATCTGTTTTGATACTTTCTCTTCTTCGACCAGATTTTCATAGTGTTTCACAAGAGCCTGTAAAATCATCGTATCACCTCACAATTCCGCAGGTCTATCACTCCTCGGTTCATAATTGCCCTAAAAAACATTGGACTGATATTTTCACTATTTGTATAATCCATATCAAATAGCATCAACCCCAGATCTTTTTCTTCCACCTCATCATATGCTGTCTTAATTTCTTCATCTCCACATAGTGCAAAGTGTGCCGGAAATTCCCTACATCCGAAGTATGGCATATGATAACACTCACCCCTTTTTAAACGTCTCATTATGATATCTTTAAACTTTCCAGGATTGTCCGTCGCATTCGCTCTTTCTGTCATATCAAAATGAGCTTCAATTACATACTCTACATTTGTCAAAATTATAGATGCCCGCTGAACAATTTCCTCTTTGCTACTGACATACAGAGGCTTTTCAGCTCCATTGTATACTGACAGAACATTATTGGCAGAAATTTTGCTTTTTACTTCATTTCTTCGTACACTGGTAAAATTAATTGGATTTTTTACATATATTTTATCAATAACCCATTTCATTCCCGGATGCCAATAAATTGCTTCTAAAATTCCTCTCGCTGCTGATGGGGTTATTACATCATAAGAATATCGTTCTACTTTTAATTCCGGACGCGAAAACAATGCGTAATCTCCCCAGACTTTCACTTTTACTCCCATTCCCATAATTTCACCTCTTTCATCATTATAGTACCTCTCCTTCTTCATAACATACGGCGATATAATCTCTAGGCTGATAATAAAAATCTGTATTGTAATCTGAAATATGTTCATCAATCCATGAATGATAGACTTCCCAAATTCCTTTCACAATTTCACATTCTGCATAAATATCTTCTATTAGTCTTTCGTACACTTCACCTATGCTCCAATAATCTGGAATTACATATTTACATTGTTTTTCATTGTCAAATGTCCCCATCTTAAGGTTACTTTCCTCAATAAATTCATCAGCTACTTTTTCAATAGGTTCACAATGAAATACATCCGCATACTCATAAATTCGCTCTATTCGTTCGTACCCTAAAGTCTCCACTACTTCACTTCTTTTTTGCTTTACTTTTCTCCCAATATATTCAATTAAACTACATGTAAAAAACAAAGCATTATTATTTTTTCTTGCCATATACAGTCTCACTTCCTATAAATGTTAACGTATCCAGTGCAGAAATAGTATGAAAACTAATTTGATGGGTAGGATACTTAAATTTTACTAATTCCCAAAATGCTGCTCTGGATATTTTACCATCAATAAAATTCTGGATATAATTATAAATAGTATCGTCTGCCATTGGACCTTCTACAATGTCATATTTATGGGGATTTTTCCTTGACGACACGCTACTATAAAAATCCCAG
>ENA-OQIC01000152-OQIC01000152.1-human-gut-metagenome-genome-assembly--contig:-NODE-152-length-30662-cov-2.550156_pt1 | contig 30662 bp, 36 predicted proteins | sample MGYA00242572_ERZ504736 | MGnify/ENA primary metagenome ERZ504736 (study PRJEB26092, sample SAMD00036201) | human gut metagenome | host: Homo sapiens | study: EMG produced TPA metagenomics assembly of...
ATCTGAGCAAGAGCACAATGCTACGATTGTACCAAACGCTAAATATTGTATTACTAACATATTTTTCAGTGTCATATTTGTTCTAAATATTTTCAGGTTATGATTCTAAAGCTATTGTTGTGTAGGAGGATAGTATGTCATCTCATACATTGCCACTCCAGATTGTGATTTATCAGCAGAGACAATAGTAGCATAGATTTGGGCCTTATTATTATCTACTTTTACAGCCACGTCTCCCCATTGATTGATGTTGTTTACCGCGTATTGTTCTGATTCAAAATCAGGAATTCATTATAGTTGTCTGAATCAGGATTCATTGCGGTCCAATTATTCTTGTTGGCAATGTCAAATACCTTCATACAGACACTTGAACTACCAAAAGCCTGCGTAAGCATTGCCAAGAAGCGATGACCATCTATTTCAAAGACACGGAATCCCAATAATTTATAATCAAAATTCTTGCGATTCATTTCTGTAAGATTGTTTAATTCTTCATTAAACAATAGATGTGACTACCTAACAATTGTTGTGTATCTGAATTTGAATATTGGAAATAAGACAAGTAAATATCCGAATTATCGGCAGTTGTAAGACGTTGAATATTTGCAGACTCCCAAACTCCAGTTATATTATCAGAGAAATCAACCTTTACAGGAACTGTACTTATCGGTACACCATCGTTGAATTCAAAACGATAATATTCTTTACCTTGTGCACCAAAATAAGTATTACCAGAAAGTGCATATATATATGCTTTCCCTTCTTTCAGATTACCAACAATACTAAAACGATAACCTAACAGAAGTGGACATCCATTATCATGCATATAATCAAGAAGTAATTTCGGCTCACTATTCATATCTTCATAATTAATACAACATAAATCCAGCCCCATAGAATATTTTCACGTGCTGCAATAATATGTCCCGCATCATCTGTTTTCACTTGTGATAATAAAGGTATGCGGCGCTTTTTATTTTCTTTTTCAAGAAATCCCCGTGTATGCTATACTATATATGATTAGAAAGAAGGAGGGATTTCACTTGCGTTATAAAAACAAATACAAAAACTATTACTATCCGTCTTTTCCTTGCTGTTATGTCTTTTATCACCTTTATCTGTCAGTGCTCAGGATTTCCCCTCCGGATGGCCTTCTGCTCCTGAGATTTCCAGTGCATCCGGTGTCCTTATGGAGGCTTCCTCCGGACAGGTGCTTTTTGATAAATCTATGAATGAAATACGCTATCCGGCAAGCACTACAAAAGTAATGACAGCTCTCATTATACTGGAAAACATACCGGATTTAAACAAAAATATTACTTTTACCGACATTATTCTCCCTGACCTAGCTCCGGGAAATTCCACCATTAATGCACAGGTTGGTGAAGTTCTTACCGTAGAGCAATGTCTTTATGCTATTATGTTGGCTTCTGCCAATGAAGTTTGTACGCAAATGGCTGTGGAAGTAGCCGGTTCTGTGGAGAATTTCACGGCTATGATGAATGCCAAAGCCGCCGAAATTGGCTGTACTAACACGCACTTCGTCAATGCCAACGGATTGCCCGATCCTAATCATTATACAACAGCTTATGACTTGGCGCTTATTCTTCGGGAGGCTGTAAAAAATGAAGCTTTCTGTAAAATCGCAGGAGCTGCCAAATATACTATTCCTCCTACGAATAAAACTGCTGCCTCCAGAAATATGGAAAATCATAATGCGCTTCTGGTTGACGGAAAATATTATTACGAAGGAGCTATTGCAGGTAAAACCGGACATACAGAAGCAGCCAGAAACACTTTAGTTACCGCTGCCTCCAGAGAAGATATGACCTTGATTTGTGTGGTTCTTCGTTCTGAAAATGACGAACGCTTCACCGATACCAGAACACTTTTTGACTATGGATTTGACAATTTCCATAGCCAATCCCTTTACTGGATGGACAAAACCACACCGGCAGGAAACGTCATTCTGCCAAAAGCAGTCACTGCCGATGCACTTTCTGTTTCAGACAGCGATGAAAATAACCAGCGTACCCGTACTTGGTCTTATAATGGCACAGGACTATACAGCGCTTCTGTACAGCTTCCTCTTTCCGTGGAAACACAGATTACCGCAGATATGTCCATGTTCCAAACAGGTACTATAAAAACAGTTTTTCCTTCCCCGTTTCTTTTACCCATCATTCTTACTTTGACCATTTTGTTTGCAGTCATTATGATTATACTGATTGTAAAATACCACATCAGAAAACAAAATCGAAAAAAGAAAAGCTAAAAATTATGAGGTTGTCCTATGAAGTATTACTCCATAAAACAGCCTCATAATTTTTTACAAAAACTCCACAATTCTTTCCACCAAAAACACAACAGTGCAAGCTGACAAAGCTACTACAATCAAGCTTTTCTTTCTTAATCCCATAAATACAGCCATGATAAAGCCACAAAATGCAGCGATTGGCGAGCTGGCTGCATAGAGAACAGCCGGAAATGTCATTGCAGTCAGGCAGGCATAGGGAATATAGTATAAAAACGAACGTACATAGACATTGGTAATCTTCTTTTGCACCAATGTAAGAGGCAGCATCCTAATCAGATAAGTGACTCCTGCCATTACAAAAATATATGCGTATATCATTCCTGTTCCTCCTTTATTGGAAATAAAACGGCGCCTAAGCCGGCTGCAAACACGGTGCAGATAATCATGGAAAATCCGGAAGAAATCCGCTTTCCTATGGGCAGATAATAAAGCGCTGTACTCAGACAAAGGGCTGTAAGAACAACTACCTTTACTTCCTTGTGCTCTGCTGCTACGGGAACTACAATGGCAATAAACATTCCATATAAAGCAACTCCCAGCGCACTGATTATCTCAGCAGGAAGAAGCGAGCCTGCCGCTGCTCCTGCAAAAGTTCCTCCTACCCACCCCAATACAGGAAGAAGTATTAATCCATACATATAGTGTGCCCCTATTGTTCCCGGCTTGGAGCTTGCCACTGCAAAGATTTCATCCGTCACTCCATAAGACACTGCCAGTCGTTCTCTCACTTTTACACTGCTGTCTAACTTCTGAGACAGGGAAAGGGACATCAGACTATATCTTATATTGATAACAAGCTGTGTCAAAGCCATTTCCATAAAAGATGCCTGAGCAAGAATTGCGTTCATGCCTGCAAACTGCCCCGCCGAAGTCAAATTAAGCAAAGAAATCAACACCGCATGGAATATGGATATACCGCTTTTGGCTGCCAGCATACCAAAAGTAAAACTTACTGAAAAATAACCGATTGCTATGGGAACTCCGTCTTTTATCCCTTGTTTCATCTTATTATGTATCATTTTTCTTTTTCCTTCCTTTTTTATCACAAAAGAGGACCATTGCGTTCATCAAGCAACAGTCCTCACTTTCTATTCCCCTAAACCGCTTTCTATTGCGTCTACGAGAGTTTTCAATGCAAGCTCTTCATCTTCTCCTTCGCATACCAATTCAATTTCTGTTCCCGACTTAATACAAGCGCCTAAAACGCTCAATACGCTTTTTGCATTTGCCGTTCCCCCACGGAAATTAAATGTTATCAACGATTTAAACTGCATCGCCTCTTTGCAGAGAACTCCCGCCGGTCTTAAATGAAGACCGGTAGGATTTTTTATTATTACCTTTTTACTAACCATACAACCCTTTCACTTCCTGCCCGTTCCTTTACTTTTCAGCTCCCGGAACTAATTTCACCTTTACTTTGATACTTTCTACCAGCTCATATCCACCTGGCAGCGTAACAGTTACCGGGACTTCGTATTCCCCTTCTCCGTATCCGCTCAAATCAATTTGAACCTGTATATTGGCAGCACTTAGACTATCTAAATCCTGCTCTTTTGCTTTTGCACGAATTGTAATCTGTTCATCCTGAAATACCAAATCTAAATCTTCCGCTTTATTATCTGCTTCAATCTGAGTAACGGAAACCTCGTAGTCCCTGCTGTTATACGGAAGAATTTTTACCGTAGCAATTACAGAGCTGTTCAAATCTCTTACCAGCTTCAAATCCTCTGGAAGCAATTCACTCAAATCAATATTTTGTTCAAAATCTCCCGTCTTGTCTGTAACATCAATATATTTCCCCGGAATTTCCAGTGTATTGCCTTCCTGTTCCAGCTTCTTTAAAGCCTCATCAGTCCCTGCCACGCTGATTGTATCCGGCACCAGATTAATACTGTCTACCTCATAGCCACGCTTCGGTTCTCCCGAATATTCGGCTTTTATCTTCACATTCTGTTTTACTTTCCAGAACTGCGCCTGTATTCGGATAGTATTATCACTGATTTCTTTTATATTCAGATATTCCAGCTGTTTTGGTGACAATTCATCCAGATTTTTATCATATATCTTTAGTTGAGACTTTATTTCTATATTACTTTCTTTTCTTCCTGTCACATCGATTAAAGCAACTACCTTATCAATTTTATTAATGATGGTTTCCGGTCCTGAAATCGTAACCTTCTCAGGATTTGCTTTTAAATTCCCGATTTCATAATCCTTATCCGGTTGTGTATCTCCGGTGCTGACAGCAATGGTTTTTTCCACACTTTTCTGTTTTTCAATATCTACCTGGATATTTCTAGGTCTCACTGTAATATCTGAGTCTGATATACCTGTACCGGTAACCTCCACAGGCACCATAATCGGTGTAGTATCTTTTGAAATAATTTGTGTCATATCTGCGACAGCCTTGATATCTTCCTTTTTCAGCTTACTCACAACAGAACGAGCGCCCTTAACTCGAACTTTCACGGTATCCTTTCCATCCACCAGTAATGGAATTTCTAAGTTTTCCGCAAGATAAGAGGCGTTTTCAATGCTTACCGGTATTTCATAAAAGGTTCGCACAACAATTGGATCATCCACATTTCGAACCAATAACCAAATCAAAATCGCAATAATCAGTGAAAGAACTTTTAGGGTAAATTTGTTAATCATGTTTTTTTTCATTCTTCACCAATCCCTTCCACAGCTTCAATTTTGATTTATGCTTCTGTTTTTCCTGATTATTTTTGTTCTGTTCTTCCACCAGAACATCTTTTAATTCTTCCTTTGTCAGGCCAACCTGAAGCTTGCCATTTCTCGCTACTGACACTCTGCCTGTTTCTTCTGAGACAATAATCGTCAAAGAATCACTGACTTCACTAATTCCCACTCCTGCGCGATGTCTTGTACCCAAATTTTTATTCAGGCTTAAATTATCTGAAAGCGGAAGATAACAGGTAGCTGCGATAATTCTGTCTCCCCTTACAATTACTGCTCCGTCATGAAGAGGTGTGTTATGCTCAAAGATATTAATTAACAACTGACTACTGATTAAGGAATCTAATGCAATTCCCGTTCTGATAAATTCATTAAGAACCGTTTCCTCTTCTATAACGATTAATGCCCCTGTTTTTACCTCTGCCATTTCAAAGGTAGCACGCACAATTTCATTTACTGTTCTGTCACTATATCTTCCCTCATTTTCATTTTTACTACTGTCAAAGGGAATAATACTACTTACAATTTTCTTATGTCCTAACTCTTCCAGTGCTTTTCTGAGTTCAGGCTGAAAGATAATCAGAACAGCCGTGATTGCATATCCTCCTGCATTATAAACCAACCATAATATGGTATTCATCTGAAGAAAATATGCTATAAAAATGAACAGTACCACAATCAAAATACCCTTTAAAAGTGAATATGCTCTGGTATTTCTTATCCACAGCATAAACTGGTATACAAAAACTGCGATTAAAAGTATCTCCACAATATCCATCCATTGTATTTTATCAAAAGATGAAATTGAACCGAAATTATTTTCTATAAAATCAAAAAACCTGCTCATTTTTTCACCTCCCCTTTATCTTACTTCCTAATCCCTTATTCTTAAATTTTCTGTTTACTTATAAATCCTTCAATGACTCCTCTAACTGCTTTTCAAAATCAAAATTCTCCTCGCTTACCCGTTCCACAGGAGTTGCCTCTTTCTGCTCCGCAGCATCCTTCTTTTCAAATTCAGACGATATTTTTTTAATGCTTTTTTCCTTCTGTGCCACAATAGACTTTGGAACTGCCTTTACATAGTATACATATTCATCATCCTCAAACTGTGTATGCTCACTTCTGGAATAATCCACGCCCAATACTGCAAACTCAATGACAAGTCCAATCAGTACGGAAAACACAGCTGCTAAAATTACTCCCATAATATCAACATCTACGCTGAGGAACATACCTCCTAAAACCATAATAACTATGTAAATCACTGCACCAGACGCGTTCGCTACTCTCCATGAATAATCAAAAGAGCATCTGGAAATCAGATAAACTGTCATCAATACAATAATAAACGCCACGATTGTAATCCACATTTCCCGATTTTCATCAGTCCGTCTAATAAAACCTGAAGTTTTTGAATTGTCTCTGTTTCCTTTCCCTGAAGAACCGCACTTTTTTCCTGTACCACCTGCATGAAAGAATATAAAACAACACCGCAGCACGCCGGTATCGCACAAGCCGGTCCTCTTAAAAGGCCACTGCCAATCGGTACTGCCACAGGAATTTTAAATGTAAAAGCTACGGGTGTCAAAACAAGCGCCAGATTATCCTGTGATGTAAATCTCAAAAATAACATAAGCAGCAACAAAATCAAAAGACCTGCAAAGCCTGCTACCTCCACGCTAATGGCATAGCAATGCGCAATAATCATAACACATGCAAGTACCGTCATTGCGTTAATGGGAAGAACCGCACAGATAATCGCCAAAATCAAAACCACAAAAATATTATCCAACGGTTTCATAAATCCTAAACTGGTATTAATTCCTTGAAACAAAAGAAATCCCAATAAAAATTTCAAAATAGAAAGTAACAGCACATCATGTTCACTGTAAAAGCTTTTTATCTTTTGTTTTAACTCTAATAATACTGTCATGACCGCGCTCTCCTTCCTGAAATTTTTCCGTTTCTTTTCTCTTCTCTGTCGTACATTTTCTTCATTTGATTTAATCCTTTATAATATTCTTGTATTCCTTTTTGGGCTCTGGAATATTTTACAGAGCAGTATATATATGTCAAAATACTATATCCCACAAGCATAATCAAATACACGCCAACAATTTTTATAATAAGCAGCGCCAAATTCATCCGATGGATATTCGCCATTAAATATTGACTGTTATATCCAAAATAAATCAGCAGCAGTATACCATAAGCAATTGTTGTCAAAAAAAAGTTTTTAATCAGTGCCAGCCCAATATAATCACTGCGATAATAATTGCTGATGGCCAAATGGCGCTTTCCTTCTCCTGACTCGTACAGGGCCAATTTATGCATTTTTTTAATTTTCTGATTATTTAGCATAAAATACCTCTTTTCCTGTTTTTTCTTCAAAAACTTATAATCATACATACTGCATTATAGCATACTCAAAGGAACCTAATCAAGACTTTTCAGCTATCTGCACCAATGGCTATTGTAAGAAAAAAGATATTTTGTGCTCCTGCCTTTTTCAGCTCTTTTGCCGCTTCTTCTATGGTACTTCCTGTTGTGTAAATGTCATCTACTAAAAGTATATTTTCTTCTTTTAATTTTTTTCGTACAATAAAAGCATTTTTCATATTTTTCTGCCGTTCCCGATGATTTAATTCTTTTTGCGGCTTTGTATTCTTCCGTCTTTTCAAATTTTTTTCATCCACAGGTATCCCCAACTTCTTTCCCAATGCCTCGGCAAGCACACCTGCCTGATTATAACCTCGCTTTTCCAATCGGCGAGGATGAAGGGGAATTGGCATAATAATATCTATTTTCCATTTTTCTATTTTTTCTCTGGAATAGTATGCGGCGAACTCACCATAGAACGTACCGTATTCTTGACGTTTTCCGTATTTTAACTGAAATAAAGAATTTTGAAGAAGGGTACTGTAAGAAAAAATCCCCAGTCCCTGTTGAAATTGACGTGTTTTTCTGCAATCCTTACAATATTCCTGCTCTGCCCTTTGAAGCGGTTTCGAGCAGCAAAAGCATCTTGCCCCGTAAATGGGCTTTAATTTGTCTTTGCATGTATCACAAATTTTTCTTCCCCAAGCACTGTAATCTCATGACAGACGGGACAGTGCCTTGGATATAAAATATCTAAAAATAAATTTCTTCTCAATGACTCTCCTTTATTCTCAAATCAAGAGTCGTATACCGACTTTGCTCCATTTTGTTATTTTCCATTTCTGCAAAAACCTTTTCATCTCCTACCAAAGTCACACATTTTCTGGCTCTGGTAACTGCCGTATAAAGAAGATTTCGGTTCATCAGCATTTTCGGTCCTGCCAAAAGAGGAATAATCACTGCCGGATATTCGCTTCCCTGTGCCTTATGGATGGTAATTGCATAAGCAAGCTCTAATTCCTCCAGCTGCTTAAAGCTATATTCCACAAATCTTCGCTCATCAAACTCTACGGTAATCGTTTCTGCAAAAGTATTGATTTCTTTTATAATGCCTGTATCTCCGTTAAAGACACCTACGCCCTTTTCCACAGGAATACCGTAAAGACCTCTGATTTCCCACTCCAACTGATAATTATTCTTAATCTGCATGACCTTGTCCCCTTCTCTGAAAAGTCCTTTGCCATGCTCCTTCTCTTTCTTTTCCTTAGAAGGAGGATTAAGATACTGCTGCAAAATAACGTTTAACCTCTCCACGCCTAAAAGCCCTTTTCGCATAGGTGTCAGCACCTGTATATCATAAGGCTCTGCATCTACAAACTTAGGCATTTTTTCTGAATAAGAGTAATCACAACACTGATAATCACATTTGCATCATATCTCTTCAAAAAGAAGAAATCCATACTTTTATTATCTAAGCTTACCGGTACTCCCTGATTAATCTTATGGCGTTTACGACAATATCGCTTTGCGATGCCTGACGGAAAATTTTCACCAGCTCCACAACAGGAAACTCACCGGAAGCAATAATATCTTTTAAAACACTTCCCGGTCCTACACTGGGAAGCTGATTTACATCACCTACTAAAATCAATCTCGTTCCCGATACCACCGCTGACAACAATGCGTGCATCAAAAAATATCTACCATAGACATTTCATCAATGATAATTACATCCGCCTCTAAAGGATTTTGAGCATTTCTTTCAAAATAAATACTTCCTGACTTTTCCTCCGGAGCTCCTGTAAGTTCTAACATTCTGTGGATGGTTTTCGCCTCGTATCCCGTAGCTTCCGTCATACGTTTCGCTGCTCTTCCGGTAGGAGCTGCAAGGTAAATATCCAGTCCTTCCATTTCAAAATATCGGATAATACCGTTAATCGTCGTAGTCTTTCCTGTTCCCGGTCCTCCGGTAATCACCAACAAGCCATTTTTCACAGCTTCTGCAATCGCCTGCTGCTGCATCTCATCCAATTCAATTTTTTCTGCTTTTTGAATTCTTCGAATTTTTTCTGCAATTACCTCTTCATCTACGGTATCCTTTAAATTCAACTCATGAAGCATCTGAGCTGTATGCAGCTCAATTTGATAATATTGACTGGCATAGACAACCTGCTCTTTTTCGTCCGTAAAGTCGTCTGTAATTTCCTTCACTACAATTTTGCGGTCAATAGCCAAATCTACAATATGTTTTTCCATATAATCAGCCTGAACACCCAAAAGCTTTTCTGCTCTTGCCAGCAGAACCCTTTTTGGAAGATATACGTGTCCCTCTGCGGTTGCCAGAAGCAATATGTATAAAAGACCGCTTCGAATACGGTAATCTGAGTCCGTATGAATACCAATACGTGCTGCGATTTCATCTGCAATTTTAAATCCGACACCGGAAATGTCCTCTGCCATCTTATATGGATTTTCTTTTAAAATCCGATACATATCCTGTTTATACTGCTGATAAATTTTAGCGCCTAAAGTCTGAGAAATGCCATATTGCTGAAGAAACATCATTGCCTTTCTCATATCTGCCTTATCTTCTACCTGTTCTGCAATCTCCCTTGCTTTCCGCTCACTAATGCCTTTTACCTCTGCCAGACGTTCCGGTTCCGTTTCAATAATCCGCAAGGTATCATCGCCAAAATGACGCACAATTCTAGCTGCCAGAGCGGCTCCGATACCCTTTATAGCTCCCGAACCTAAATATCTCTCCATTGCCAGAGAGTCCTGTGGAATGACAATTTCATAAGAAGATACAGAAAACTGCTGCCCATAAGAAGGGTGTTCCTTATATACTCCTTTGGCTCTTATAGCCTCACCTTCATTCAGATACTGAAAAATCCCCACACAGGTAATCTCTGTCTCTTCTGCAACAAGGTTTGCTACAGTATATCCGTTTTCCTGATTTCGATATATGATATGCTCTATATATCCTTCAATGGTTTCTTCCACATTTCTTCCTCTCTGTATCTCTATAATTTTCCGTTCATTTTACTCATCATTTCCATGTATTGCCCTGTGCCTATGGCAACCACCTGTGCCGGATTATCTGCCACAATGGTATTAATTCCTGTTTCTTCTTCAATCAGCTCTTCCAAACCACCCAGCAAAGCGCCTCCGCCGGTGAGCACAATGCCTCTTTCTGCCACGTCTGCTGCCAGCTCAGGCGGCGTTTTCTCTAATACGCTGTGAATAGTCTCCATAATCTGAGTTGTGGCATCCCTTAAAGCCTCTTTGATTTCTTCTGAAGTAAGCGTAACACTCTTTGGTAATCCCGTAATCGTATCACGCCCCTTTACTTCCATGCTCTTGGGCTGCGGAGAGGAATACACTGTTCCAATCTGGATTTTAATGTCCTCTGCTGTTCTCTCTCCGATCATCAGATTGTGTTTTTTCGCACATGACGCATAATTGCATCATCAAAATCATCTCCTGCAAGCTTAATAGAAGTGGAAACCACTGTGCCGCCCAGTGAAATTACGGCAACGTCTGTTGTTCCTCCTCCGATATCCACAATCATATTTCCAAAAGGTATTGTAATATCAATGCCTGCGCCAATGGCTGCTGCAATGGGTTCTTCTATAATGTGCACTTCTCTGGCGCCTGCCTGATAAGTGGCTTCTTCTACTGCTTTTTCTCCACCTCGGTGATGCCGCTTGGCGCACATATACTGATACGTGGTTTTCGAAATGCTCTCTTTCCGATTGCTTTGGAAATAAAATATTTCAGCATTTTCTCTGTAACCTCATAGTCAGAAATTACTCCCTGTCTCAAAGGACGCACTGCCACAATATTCCCCGGTGTACGCCCTATCATCTGACGGGCTTCCTCGCCTACTGCACGTATTTTATTATTATCTTTATCGTATGCAACTACGGATGGTTCTTTCAAAACAATCCCCTTACCCTTGGCATAAACAAGGATACTGGCTGTTCCCAAATCAATTCCAATGTCTGATGCTGCCATTCATTTACCCCTTTCCTAAGACCTTTTGCCTTGGCTCTACTTCATTATATACAACTTCCCCTCTATTGAAAAGGGGCAATCATCTCAAATATTTTGACACATATTGACCTGTATAAGATGCCGGATTTGCTGCAATCTCCTCAGGAGTTCCCTTTGCAACCACAGTTCCTCCCTTATCTCCGCCCTCCGGTCCTATATCAATAATGTAATCTGCTGTTTTAATGACATCTAAATTATGCTCAATGACTACAACGGTATTTCCGCCTTCGGAAAGCCTTTGGAGAATTTCAATGAGCTTATGCACATCTGCAAAATGCAGACCTGTTGTCGGCTCATCTAAAATATAAATCGTCTTTCCGGTACTTCTCTTGCTCAGCTCTGTGGCAAGCTTAATTCTCTGCGCCTCTCCTCCGGAAAGCTCTGTGGAAGGCTGTCCCAAACGAATATAGGACAATCCCACATCGTATAAAGTCTGGATTTTTCTCTTGATAGACGGAACATGGTCAAAGAAAGCCAAAGCTTCCTCTACGGTCATATTCAGTACATCGTAAATACTCTTTCCTTTGTATTTTACTTCCAGTGTTTCTCTGTTATATCGTTTTCCCTGACATACCTCACACGGTACATAAACATCCGGTAAAAAGTGCATTTCAATCTTTAAAATACCGTCACCGCTACATGCTTCGCATCTTCCGCCTTTTACATTAAAACTAAACCTGCCCTTTTTATACCTCTTGCCTTTGCGTCTGCCGTAGCCGCAAAAGGTCTCTGATTTGGTCAAAGACACCGGTATAAGTTGCAGGGTTTGAACGAGGTGTTCTTCCGATAGGCGACTGGTCAATATCAATAACCTTGTCTAGTTGCTCCACACCCTCAATGCACTTATGTTTTCCCGGAATTGTTCTTGCACGATTTAACTTTCTTGCCAGACTCTTATATAAAATTTCATTGACGAGAGAACTCTTTCCCGAACCGGAAACACCTGTTACACAAGTCATCACTCCCAAAGGGATTTTTACATCAATGTTCTTTAAATTGTTTTCTGCTGCTTTTCGGATTGTGAGAATCCTGTTGGTTTTCTCCTTACTTCCGGAACAGGAATTTTAATTTTTCCGCTTAAATACTGCCCTGTAATAGAATTTGGATTTTGCATAATTTCTTCTGCTGTTCCGATTGCCACAAGCTGACCGCCGTGCTCCCCTGCTCCCGGTCCGATGTCTACCACACAATCTGCTGCCCGCATAGTATCCTCATCATGCTCCACTACAATCAAAGTATTTCCCAAATCCCGCAAATGCTTCAAGGTTCCCAAAAGCTTATCATTGTCCCTCTGATGAAGTCCGATACTTGGCTCGTCCAAAATATATGCAACGCCTACCAGTCCCGAACCAATCTGGGTTGCCAAACGGATACGCTGGCTTCGCCCCCTGAAAGCGTTCCTGTTGCCCTTGCCAAAGTCAGGTAGTCCAGACCTACATTCACCAGAAAACCTACCCTTGCCCTAATCTCTTTTAACACCTGCTCACCGATAAGCTGCTGTGTTTCTGAAAGCTGTAAGCCCTCTAAAAATTCAGAGAGACTGCTGATTGACATAGAGGTGACCTCATAAATATTCTTATCTCCCACAGTCACTGCCAGAGCTTCCGGCTTCAGTCTTTGCCCTTTACAGGAAGGACATGGAGTAATACGCATAAAGGACTCGTATTCCTGCTTCATGGTTTCCGAGCCTGTCTCCCTGTATCTCCGCTCCACATTCTTCACAATTCCTTCAAAAGCAACATCATAGACCCCCTCTCCACGCTGTCCTTTATAATACACCTTCACTTCTTTTCCGTTTGTTCCGTGAATTAAAACATCCTGCACCTCCTGCGGATATTCTTCAAAAGGCGTATCTAAGTCAAAGTGATATTCCTTTGCCAGTGCATCTAAAATCGCTCTGGTAAAGCTTCCTTTGTCAGCACAGGACTGCCAGCCCATTACAGTAATTGCCCCTTGAGAAATACTGAGGCTTCTGTCCGGTATCATCAAATCCACGTCAAATTCCATACGATATCCCAATCCAAAACAGGAAGGACACGCTCCGAAAGGATTGTTAAAAGAAAAGCTTCTGGGTTCAATTTCATCAATACTAATCCCACAATCCGGACAGGCAAAGCTCTGGCTGAAATTCACATAATTTCCATCCATGGTATCTACTACCAATTTTCCCTCTGCCAAATTCAGTACCGTTTCAATAGAGTCTGTCAGTCGTTTTTCAATTCCCGGTTTTACAATCAAACGGTCCACAATAATTTCTATATTGTGTTTGATATTTTTATCCAGCTTTATTTCTTCATTTAATTCATATAGGCTTCCGTCTACCAGCACACGTACATAACCGCTTTTTCTCGCCTGCTCAAAAAGCTTTGCGTGAGTTCCCTTACGACCTCTCACCACCGGAGCCAAAAGCTGTATTTTCGTTCGTTCCGGCATCCCCATAATATGGTCCACCATCTGGTCTACGGTCTGTTTTTTAATTTCTCTGCCGCATTTCGGACAATGTGGAATTCCAATTCTTGCATACAACAGACGGAAATAATCGTAAATCTCCGTCACCGTTCCTACTGTGGAACGTGGATTTCTGTTCGTGGATTTCTGGTCTATGGAAATTGCGGGAGAAAGCCCCTCAATACTTTCCACATCCGGCTTCTCCATCTGTCCCAAAAACTGGCGGGCATAGGAAGATAATGACTCCATGTATCTTCTCTGACCTTCCGCATAAATTGTATCAAATGCCAGAGAACTCTTTCCTGAGCCGCTGAGTCCTGTAAGCACGACCATTTCATTTCTGGGAATATCCACATCAAGATTTTTCAGATTATTTTCATTTGCACCACGTATCTTTATAAACTGCCTTGCCTGCATCTTTACTGCCATAGTTCTCCCTTTCTTCCGTATATCTGTAAACTTAGTTTGCACTTCTTACTATCTGATTTATACATTGTACCACATTGCCTTTATCTTTTGCAAACATTTGTTCTGTTTTTTTTTACGCACAGACGCAGAAAACTGCCGGCACCTTAAACGCCGACAGTTTCTTTCTCTTTGGTATCTTCTCTTTTACATGAGGAACAAATATACTGCATAATATCCCGTCTTGTGACAATCCCGATAAAATTCTTCTGGTCGTCCACTACCGGAACAAAATTCTGTCTCATTGCCTTATCCAGCAAATCTTCCATATCTGAGTCCACACGTATAGGTGTATAATCCGTTCTTCTTTCAAAGGAAGTAATCGGAACCTCCTCTGCACTTTTTAAATTCAAATCTGCCCTGTTCTTTAATCCCCATAACAGGTCGCCTTCTGTAATCGTACCTGTATATTTGCCCCGTTCATTAATAATCGGAATACATGAATACTTATGATATTCCATCTTTTCCAATACTTGTCTAAGACTATATGTATCATAAATATATGCAACATCTACTTTGGGGGTAAGAAAAAACAAAATATTCATACAATTCCTCCCCTGTTTTTTCTGTTCTTATTCTGCCACAGAAAAACATAGAAATCCAGAACAAAAGAATTAAACTTTATTAAAATTCCATAAACTATTTTACAAATCAAACAAAAACTCTGACAAAACCATATTACTCAAAAGAGTTCCCTCTTCTGAAAGAAAAATTCTGTCCTTATGTTCCAGCAGCATCCCATTTTCCAGACATTATGTAAAGCCTTTTCATAAACCATATCCATTTCTCTGCCAAAAATACGTTTAAATTCCTTTTTTGACACACCTCTTGTTTTTCGAAGTCCCAAAAACATAAATTCTTCCATCTGACGAGGCTCTTCTAAAAACTGCACGTCCTCCCGCATGGTTTTAGGCTTGTCACAACGTTCCAGATAAGTCCTCATATCCTTTGTATTGCTCATACGAATATTTCGCACCATTGATGCCGCTCCCAAACCTAAGCCTAAATAATCTCCACGCTCCCAATATTTCAGATTATGTCTGGACTCTTTTCCCGGCTTGGCATAATTGGAAATTTCATATTGCCCATAGCCTGCTTCTTTTAAAAATTTGCCTGTCCAAAGATAGATTTCTCTGCTGGTCTCCTCATCAGGCAAAAGCTCCGGATGTTCTGCATATTTTTCATAAAAAGGCGTCCCCTCTTCAATAATAAGCTGATATACAGAAATATGCTCCGGATTTTGTGCTGCTGCTGTTTCCAGCTCTTCCTTCCATTCCTGCAAGGTCTGCCCCGGCACAGAAGAAATCAAATCTATGCTGATATTGTCAAACCCAGCTTTTCTCGCCAGCTCATAGCTTTCCACAAACTCCTGATAGGTATGAATTCTGCCTAAAAGTCTGAGTTTTTCATCTTTTACAGACTGCAGTCCCATACTCAAACGGTTTACTCCGTTCTCCTTATAGCACTGTAATTTTTCCTCATCCACAGTTCCCGGATTTACTTCTATGGTAATCTCCGCTCTTCTTTCCAATTCAAATATTTCATAAATTTTCTGAAGGATATCCTCCATCTGCTTTGGCAATAAAACGGACGGCGTACCTCCCCCAATAAATATTGTTGATACCCGATATCCTTTCGCAAATTCTCTATAACTTTCAATCTCTGAAAGCAGCGCAGCTACATACTGCTGCCGTTCTTCCTCCTCTGCATTCCAGGACAAGAAATCACAATATTCACATTTTTTCACACAAAAAGGAATATGAATATAAAGTCCCAAATCCTTCTTCATACAATACCTTCCCCTATTTCTTATTTATCATCTAATTTTAATACACTCATAAATGCCTTCTGTGGAATTTCTACGTTTCCAATCTGGCGCATACGTTTTTTACCTTCCTTCTGTTTTTCCAGAAGCTTTCTCTTACGAGAAATATCACCGCCGTAGCATTTTGCCAATACGTCTTTACGCATTGCTTTTACGGTTTCTCTGGCAATAATTTTACTTCCTACTGCTGCCTGAATTGGAATTTCAAAAAGCTGTCTCGGAATTTCTTCCTTAAGCTTTTCGCACATTTTGCGTCCTCTTTCATAAGCAGAACCTGCAAATACAATAAAGGACAAGGCATCCACTTCTTCTTTATTTACCAGAATATCCAGTTTTACCAAATCACTCTGCTCATAGCCCAGCATCTCGTAATCAAAGGAAGCATAACCTCTGGAGCGTGATTTCAAGGCATCGAAGAAATCATAGATAATTTCATTCAGCGGCAAATGATAGTGAAGCAGGGCACGGGTGGTTTCCATATATTCCATTCCCTGATACTGTCCTCTTCTCTCCTGACATAAGTCCATAATCGGTCCGATAAACTCTGTGGTTACCATGATTTCCGCTTTTACCATAGGCTCTTCCATATAATCAATTTCAGACGGGTCCGGAAGGTTTGACGGATTGGTAAGGTCAATCACTTCTCCGTTTGTCTTGTGTACCTTATAAACAACTCCCGGAGCTGTTGTAACAAGATCCAGATTATACTCTCTTTCCAGTCTTTCCTGAATAATTTCCAAATGCAGCAAGCCTAAGAAACCGCAGCGGAAACCAAAGCCAAGAGCAATGGATGTCTCCGGTTCAAAAAACAGAGAAGCATCATTTAACTGCAATTTTTCCAAAGCATCCCGCAAATCCTGATACTTTGCGCCGTCTGCCGGATACACACCGCAAAATACCATAGGGTTGACCTTCTTATAACCCGGCAACGGTTTTTCACAAGGTCTTTCTTCATCTGTAATCGTATCGCCTACACGGGTATCTTTTACATTTTTAATGCTGGCAGTTACATAGCCTACCATCCTGCGGAAAGCTCCTCGCATGGAATAAATTGTCCTGCGCCAAAATATCCCACTTCTACAACCTCTTCCACAGCTCCTGTTGCCATCATACGGATTTTTGTACCCTTACGGACAGTTCCTTCTTTAATACGGCAAAATACGATAACACCTTTATACGGGTCATAAATCGAGTCAAAAATCAACGCCTGCAAAGGATTTTCAGGGCTTCCTGAAGGCGCCGGAATTTTAGCTACAATCTGCTCCAGAACATCTTCAATATTCAAACCTGTTTTTGCTGAAATCAAAGGCGCATCCTGCGCTTCAATCCCGATTACATCCTCGATTTCATTGATTACTCTTTCCGGCTCTGCACTTGGCAAATCAATTTTATTGATAACCGGAAATACATCTAAATCATGATCTAACGCCAGATATACATTCGCCAGTGTCTGTGCTTCAATGCCCTGCGCAGCATCTACTACCAAAATTGCCCCGTCACAGGCAGCCAGACTTCGTGATACCTCATAGTTAAAGTCCACATGTCCCGGCGTATCTATTAAATTAAAAATATATTCCTCTCCGTCCTTTGCATGGTATACAATACGGACAGCCTGAGATTTTATAGTAATTCCTCTTTCTCTTTCCAACTCCATATTATCTAAGACCTGTGCCTGCATCTCTCTGTCAGTAAGCAGTCCGGTTTTTTCGATAATACGGTCTGCCAATGTAGATTTGCCATGGTCAATATGTGCGATAATACAAAAATTACGAATTTTACTCTGTTCGATTGACGGCATATAATTTCCTCCATAGTTTTCCTTCATGCTAACATACGAAACATATAAATAGGCATACTAGATAAGTATAGCATGGTAATCTGAAATTAAGCAAGAAATTTATGTACCTGTCAGTACCTTATTTAAAATATCCGCCAACGGTTCCATGGCATTCATCTCTTCCTGTACCGTATTGGTTTGCGCTCCGCACTCCACCAACAATGCTTTTGGCCGTAAATGCAGATTATAACGATATCCTCTCAAATAAATGGTTCTTGCAATATCCGGATAATACTTCTTTGTTTCCAGCATCATCTGCAAAGAAAACGCCAAATTTTCTTGAATGTAGGGATTTGGCAGATAAGAAATCTCTCCGTTTTGTTTTGTTCTGCTCAGTCCGTTGAAAAACATAATTTTCGCCGTTTCTTTTCCGTCTATATTGGTAACCAGCCTCTTATTTCCGGATACACCGTCTCTATGAAGGTCAATCACCACTTCTACACTGGGGTTTTCCTCTAAAATCCGGCTTATTCTCTCCTGCGCATAGGTATATGCTTTATCTCTGTCCAGCTTTCCGTCTACAATATCAAAGGTATCTGTTACATGAATGACATTATATCCGTATGTGTCCCGCAGCAAGGTCGTGAGATAGTCCCCTACCCCTACAATAGTCGTGGAAGGATCTCCCGGCACAGAGTCAATAAATTCTTCCTGAGAGTGACTATGGTAAATGAGAATTTGCGGCTGTTCATTATTTCCCTGCATCCGCATATCCATTTCAAGAAGCGCCGGTGCATTTAACTGTTCGCTGTTGATACTGGTTGTTTTATCTACGGTGTAGAAATTACGCATAACAAAATCAAAATCCTGAAACTTCTCCAAAGGAATATCCGTAACAGGCGCTCTTATCTGATTAACAGTTTCCTGACTTGGTGCATCTCCCGGTATTTCCTCATCTTCTGTATTTTCATAACCGGAAGAAGGCGGACCAGCTCCCGATTTTCTTCTAAAATCTTTGCCTCCAAAAATTCTGTATTTTCCCGCATAATCCGACTGCTTGTTTTTGCATCGATTTCCGGCTTCTTTTCCTCCTCTTTGGAATACTTTTTTAATATCGGCAGTTGTGCTTTTATTTTTTCCCACAGCCACTGTTTTCCGTCTTTTTCTCCTTCAGTTTCCGTTATTCCCGGAAGATATATCTTTAATGCCTGATGCTGTATATTTCCCATCATATATTCCATATCTTTTTTCTCAAGAGCCAGTCCCTTTACAATAATATATCCCGCCAGCAAAACCATTAAAATCCAAAGCAAAATTGAAATTCCCCGTTCTACATCTCTTTTCTTCACCTTATCACTCATATCTATATATGAGAAAATATATTTCAATTATGCCTTGTCTTTTTCAAATGTAAAATTCAGTCCCTCTGAAATGGTATAAGAAAGCCGCTTAATTGTATCGTCTACATCTTTTGGCGTTACAAACATACTATAAAGAGAAGGCGCTATCATCTCTTCTAAAATTCCTTCTTCTCTGCCTCCTCTAAAGTATCTAAAAGATGCGCCATAGAGTCATGCACAATCGTTGCTGCATCTACTACCGTAGGTACTCCAATTCCAATTACTTTTACTCCCAGCACAGCTTCATTTAAACTGTTTCGATGATTTCCCACGCCTGAGCCGGGTTAATTCCCGTGTCAGTAATCTGAATGGTTCTGTTTAAACGCTTGATGCTTCTGGCGGCTAAAGCGTCAATGGCAATAATTACATCCGGCTTTGTTTCCTCTGTTACCCCTCTGATAATCTCCAATGTTTCCATTCCTGTCTGCGCCATGACTCCCGGAACAATTCCGCTTATGCTGCTGGCATGCTCCTCTCCCATTCCCTGAATACCGTATTCTTTAATAATATGTCTGGTAATATGAAGATTTGCCACTACCTCCGGTCCCAGCGCATCCGGCGTAATTTCTCTGTTTCCCAAGCCTGCCACCAGCACTCGAATATCTTCTTTTTTCGGCAAAAGACTTTTTACATGATGTGCAAGCTCTTTAGAAATCTCCCTGTGGTAATCTTCATCCGGTACAGACAGATTAGGAGCTTCTATGGTAATATATACCCCTTGTGGTCTTCCCATGGTTTTTGCTCCGTTTTCTGTTTCGATTCGCACAACTGTTGTTCTGATATCCTTCTCCTGATTATAATCCTCCTCGATTACAACACCTCGGATTTCCACATTATCTTCCTCAAATTTTTCCTTTGCCTCCAACGCCAAATCCGTATGAATTCTCTGCAATGCCATCTTCCTCTTCCTTTCCCTGCCTTTTTTAAGTATTTTTCGCAATTTAAAGGATTTTATGTATTGACATTTATGGACAAATATTCTACAATGAAAAAGCATGTTATATCGGAGAGTTCCGTGTCTTTCTCCGATAAATATATAAAAAATAACAAATTGGAAAAAGATTATATTCGGAGGTGTACGCTTTGGCTAACATTAAATCTGCAAAAAAAAGAGTATTAGTAAACAGAAAAAAAGCTGAAAGAAATAAATCTATCAAATCAGCTGTGAAAACTTCTATCAGAAAAGTAGAAGCTGCTATCGAAGCAAAAGATAAAGAGGCAGCATCTGCAGCATTATTAAATGCTATTTCTACTATTGATAAAGCAGCTTCTAAAGGTGTTTACCACAAAAACACAGCTGCAAGAAAAGTTTCCCGCTTATCTAAAGCAGTGAACACTCTTGCATAAGAATTAAGATAAAATTAAACCTTGGCTGACCGTCATCAGTCAAGGTTTTTATTTTCTATATACTGCTGAATTTTACTAAAAGCAGTTCCACACTCATGGTATCTGTCATAAATCCTGTCTTTACTTTTGTTTCCGCCGCAACACATTCCTCTACTGCTTTTCTCAATTCTTCTGTACTGTATTTCCTTGCGTACGTCAGATAATTTTTCACAACAAAAGGCTGAATTCCTGCTTTTTTTGCGATTTGTGACTGGTCATAGCCGCATTTGGATAATTCCTTTACCTGCATAATCAAATTAAACTGCCTTGCCAGAAGAAACAAAATCCTCATAGGCGGCTCTTTTAAAGCCAGCAGCTCATAGTAAAGGTCCAGCGCTTTTTTTTGATTTTTCTCCGTCACTGCCCTAATCATGTCAAAAATATGATTTGTTATCTGCGTTGTACACACATTCTCAATATCCTGTGCCGTAATAATCTCTCTGTCCATGGTATAACATAAAAGCTTTTCCAGCTCTCTTTCTATATTTCCCATATCTGTTCCGGTTTTACTCAGAAAAAGCTCCATATCCTTTTGGGTAATCTTTTTCCCCTCTCTTTTCATCATTCCCAGAACCCAGCGCATAATCGTATTGCTGTCCTGCACACCAAATTCCACCGCTCTGCCATATTTCTTTACGGCTTTGTACATCCTGTTTCTTTTATCTACATCATTTTCAATGAAAACCATACAGATATATTCCGGCAGCTCTGCCATATATTCCGGTAAATCTCCACACTGGTTTTTAAAAAAACCGGTATCCTCCAGAAAAATCACTCGTCTGTCTGCAAAAAAAGGCATGGTTTCTGCCAAATCTATAATTGCCTTTGGCTCTGTTTTTTTTCCCTCAAACATAGAAAAATTCATGGAGTCATCCTCCTGAACCAGCGCCTTTTTTAGCTTTTCTTTATACTGCTGCTTTAAATAATTTTCTTCTCCGTACAGCAAATATACCTGTTTAAAATCCTGATTTTTAATATCTTCCTGTAAGCTTTTCATATTTCTCTCTTTTCTTACAATTTTTATAATTCGCCGCCTCTAGGCGACAAGCTGATTATATCATGGTTCATTTCCCCTGAAAAGATACCTTTTCTTGCCCAATCTGCTTTCTATACAAAAACCATTCTTACTCTCAGTCAATCTAATTTCTCCTTCTTCCATAGTAGAAAATATTTTTCCCGTGTAAAGCTTCAATCTTTCCAACAATTCCTTATGGGGATGTCCATAAGAATTATCTTTGCCGCAGGAAATTACAGATGCTTTTGGACTGATAACTTCTAAAAATTCCTCCTTTGTAGAATTCTTTGAACCATGGTGTGCCACTTTCAGCACATCATATTTCTCACCTCTTTCCTTTAACTCCACAAAAAGCTCGTTTTCCCCCTCTCCCTCTATATCTCCTGTAAAAAGCGCCTTAAACTTCCCTTTTGTCATTCGAAATGCCTGAGACCCCTCATTACACTCCAAATCCTTTCTGTCAGGCGCAAGACATTCCAGCTGTATTTTTCCTTCCCGTATTTTTGTTCCTTTCTTTATGTATACAATTTTACATCCCGCTTTCCTTGCACTTTCCTCCAAAGCTTCCAGCTTCTCCTTTGTTTCCTCACACTCTGATAAAAAAGCGTTTTCACCTTTATGTATGTTTCCTTTTTCCCTGCACATTCCAAAATTTCCTGTATTCCGCTAATATGGTCCAAATCGGTATGAGATACAAAAATCCCTTTTATTTCCTGTATTCCAAAAGCTTTCAAAAAAGGAAGAATTCGGTATTTCCCTACTCCTGACACACTGCTGCTGCCACCGTCTATGAGAAAACAGCTTCTGTTATCCGTATGGATACAAATACAATCTCCCTGCCCTACATCTAAGAACGTAAGACTTCTCGTTTCCCACGGAAGCTTTCCATACAAAAGCAAAATACAGAATACTAATATTCCATAAAAAAATTTTCTACACTGTTTTTCTTTCTTTATCCACAATACCAGAAAAAGAACTACATAATAGCACACACACTTCCACAAAGCCGGTTTTCCTGTAATCCATACTGCAAAAGGGATATTCTGAATGGCCTTTCCTACACTTATATAAGCTTCTAAAATCAACAGCGCAGCCGCTGTAACAAGTTTTCCCAAGGGAATAATTCCACACATTCCCAAAAGACTTCCTACACAACCGGATATCAGTAAAATTCCTGCGGTTGGAAGAACCAAAAGATTTATAATTATTCCAAACACGGAGATTTCATAAAAAAAATACATCATCATAGGCAACAGCACTGCCCATACGGCAATTCCTCCCTTTATTCCATCCATAAAAAGATTTTTGATTTTCTCTCCTAATGTCTTCTTTCCTCTCTGCATTTTCTTTGAAAAAAGTGCAGGTTGAACAAGACCTAAGCCTAAAATTGCACCAAAAGACAATAAAAAGCTGCTGTCGTATAAGTACAACGGCGATTTTATGAGGAGTAAAATACAGGCTAAGGCTGCTGAAGATAAAAAATCATACGTTCTTTTCCAAATCAATGCTCCAATCCAGACTGAAAACATAATTGCCGCCCGCATGACTGCCGCTCCGCTGCCTGTAAGACCTCCATATAAAATCATTGCAATCATAGAAATGCTCCCTGCTGCCCAAAAGGGAACGGAAAGTCTCTGCAAAATTTTTAAAAGTCCTCCTCCCATAATAGAAAGGTGCAGTCCTGAAATGGCTAAAATATGAGAGCATCCCATAATTTGAAACAATATCTTCTGACTACTGTCCAAATTTCTTTTTTCTCCTAACAAAACAGACTCAAAAAATCCAATTTTATCCTCCGGAACAACTTTTGAAATCCCTTTTATCCACATTTCTTTAATCTTGTTCTGCCATTTTAAAAACAGATTAAAATTCTTTTTCAACACTTGTACAGACTCCCCGGACTGATACCATTTTATCCCTCTGGCATAGTTATAAACCCTTTCATTAAACTGTCCCAGATTAGCAGGCAGAGGAATTTCCTCCAACCTTCCTTTTACGAAAACCTTGTCCCCACAGCAAAAGGCAGTGCTGCACTTTTCTCTTTTTATATGAACTTTTACATCATCTATGGAATATTGTTTTGAATTTATAGTTAGATTTGCATTCTTGATATAAAGATTTGTATAAAGAGTAAATTCTTCTTTCTTATAAATTTCTCCGCTTACTGCTGCTTTTTCCAGAGGAATTTTAAGAGGAAGCTTCGGCGTTTGAAAAGTGAACGCCGAAACCTGCATCTGTCCCAAAAGCCACAGCATGACTGCCCATAAAAGGGCAGCCCCACATAATGGTCTTTTACTCACTTTCTTCCTCCTTTAGCAATCCGTAATCTGCATGATACGGCTCGTCTAATTTCATGGTTTCCCGAAACGTAACCTTTGTTTCTCCTTCCACTGAAATCTGCACAGCACGAATATTACATGCGTCTGTAAGAGAATTGACAATAGAATATATCGGAAGCTTTTCCTGCACATCCATGGAGTCTGTCAAAAAACTCTTATCCAGATTTACATAACAAATTCCTTCTACAATAGAAACGCCTAAAATTTTTGTATTCGGTGATAAGGTCGGTTTTAAGCCTCTGTCTTAGGGCCTTTCAGCAATCTTTCCACCACTTCCCGTTCCACCGGAACATTGCTGTTATAATATGCCGAAACCGTCTCTTTCACCAAGCTGCTTCCGCTTTCATCTGCGAAATAGAGGTTCAGATTACTGTGTACATAAGAGTTTACATTCTCACCTTCATTTTCCATAAAGGTATTCCTATCCATTTTCCCGATTTCCACACCCTCTGAGTCTGTCATGGGCGCTCCGTTCTCTGTAAATTCCACATACTCAACTCCGGGTATCTGGGTAAATGCTTTTACAATACCTGCTCTTACCAGAATTTCTCTGGTATTTTTCATTTTTTTATAATTTTCATTAAAATTAACAACAACCTTTTCTCCATCATAACTGCACTCCAAAATATTTACATCTTTTGGAAGCAGTCGAAAATGTTCCTCTTTTTTCGGCGTTTCATCCAGCATCTCGCCGATTTCCTTTACCATTGCCTCTGTTGTCCTTTTTGTCGGCTTATACTCATCCGTTTCCAAAGAACTTTCCGTAGGCGACAAGTAATACATTTGATATTCTCTTTTTTCATTTTTTTCTTCCTTTTTGCTGCACCCTGTTACAGCCACTATAACAAAGCAGAGCAAAAGAAACAGGATGCCCTGTCTTTTTCCTTTCACCTATATGCCTCCTATCCAATATAATTTAACGGAATTCTCACTGAAAACGTAGTTCCTTTATGCTCCTCGCTCTTTACCTTAATCGCACCTCTGTGCATAACAATGGCATTTCTCGTAATAGCAAGTCCCAGACCTGTTCCGCCGATTTCTCTGGAGTGTGACTTATCCACACGATAAAATCTTTCAAAAATACGGTCAATGGACTCCTGTGGGATACCAATTCCCGAGTCTTCTACGGAAACATAAAAATATTTATGATCTGCATTTAAAGTCACATGTACCCATCCGTCTTCCACATTATATTTAATACCGTTTTCTACTAAATTTGATAATGCCAGACTCAGCTTCACCTCATCAATCTCTGCAACAATGGGACGATAGCTTTCTAATACCAGCTCCACCTTCTTTTTATCAGCAATCGGCTTCAGTCTCTTTAAAATATTTTCCATGAGCTCATTGATGTTTACTTTCTCAATATTAAGCTCTGATGCCTTTTTATCCATTTTCACCAAAGACAACAGGTCTGTAATAATCTTATTCTCTCTATCAATCTCAACTGCGATATCCTGCATAAATTCCTTATACAGCTCTACGGGAACATCCTCCTGTCCTGCAAGAGAGTCCGCCAGAACTTTTATCGATGTCATCGGTGTTTTCAGCTCATGAGACACATTTGCCACAAATTCCTGTCTGGAGTCGTCTAAAACCTTCATTTTCTTCAGCATTTTATTGAAAACACTGCTTATCATCTCCGTTTCTGTATAATCCGGCACTGAAATCTCTTCATCTAAATACCCGTCCGTCAATTCTTCAATAGCTTTTCCAACTCGTGCGAATGGACGAACCAATGTTTTTGACCATACAAAACCTAAAATTAAAACAAATACACAAATAATCAACAGCAGTAAATTTGCCCTGTGTCTTAAAATAGCGATGCTGTCTTTAATATCGCTGGTAGAAATACTAATGAGCATTACACCTTCTACCTGCTTATTTATCATGTTTTTCAGAGGAACCGTCTGTACAATGTAAGAATTATCTTTATCATAATATCCTGTATTTTCTCCTTCAAAACACTTAATTACAGCCTCTGAAAGAACATATTTTCCCTCATCAATATCATAGGTATCCTTTACAATTCTTCCATCTCGGTTAATCACTAAAATTCTTCCGCTGAAAACGGAAGAAAACATAGCCAACTCACTGTTAATAACCTCTGACTGGGGATATTTTAAATATTCCTCCTTCATAAGCTGTTTTCCCAGAATATCGCATTGATTTTTCACGCTGATATTTTTCAGCTCTACTGCTCGATTTCATAACTGCTTACAATTACGCTTTCTGCAATGATACACGGCAAAATTCCGATAATCACCAGAAGTACCATAACTCGAAACCTAAGACTCTTCAAAAATGACAGTTTCATCTTTATCTTCATTCTAATTTCCTCACTCTATCAATAGGGCTTTTCAAAAAGCCTCAGAAAAGAATTGCCGCAATAGCATCTATCTACTGCGGCGTTAGCTTAGCCCTGAAAATAATATCCAATTCCCCATTTTGTATGAACATATTTCGGGTCACTTGGAACAGCTTCTATTTTTTCTCTTAAACGCCTGATATGTACATCAACGGTACGCACATCTCCCGGATATTCATATCCCCATACTAAATTTAAGAGGTTTTCTCTGCTGTATACTTTGTTTGGATTTTTTGCCAAAAGCTCCAATACATCAAATTCTTTTGCAGTCAGATTAATTTCTTTCCCTGCGATAAATACTCTTCTGCCTTCGCAGTCTAATTTCAAGTCTCCCGATACCAATGTTTTTCCAAAGCTTTCTTTTGCTTCTTCTTTACGCATTCTTCGCATAATCGCTTTAATACGTGCTTTTACCTCCAGAATATTAAAAGGCTTTGTGATATAATCATCCGCACCGTATTCAAGCCCCAAAATTTTATCCATATCTTCCCCTTTTGCAGTTAGCATAATAATGGGAACAGATGAAAACTCTCTGATTTGTTGACAGACCTCCAGTCCTGTAAGCTTCGGAAGCATAATATCCAGAAGAATCATATCATATTCCTTCTCTTTAGCTTTTTCCAGTGCTTCTTCTCCGTCATAAGCACAATCCACTTCCATTCCTTCCTGTTCCAGACTAAAACGTATTCCTTTTACAATCAGTTTCTCATCGTCTACTACTAATACACGCTTGCTCATCTATATTCTCCTTATTTTACTGTTATGTAATCCTTGACTTTATCAAATGTTTTCCCTTTAATCCCCGGTACCTCCTGAAGCTGTTCAATATTCTGAAAACCTCCGCAGGCTTCCCGATACTCCATAATGGACTGTGCCTTTTTTTCTCCTACTCCCGGAATTTCCTGAAGCTCTGTCAAATCGGCTGTATTTATGTTAATTTTACCACCGCTTTCTGTATTTTCCGATGAGCCGGAACATTTCGGGCTGTACTTCCATTTGTTGCACTTCTTCTATTGTATAGATTTGAAGCTTTTCCCCGTCTGATAAAACAGAAGCCTGATTAATTCCCGTTGTATCTGCATTTTCCAAAAAGCCTCCGGCTTCCTGAACTGCCTCAAATACTCTGGAACCCTGTTTCAGACAATATACCCCCGGAGCGCTCACTGCTCCGCTGACATCTACCCATATCCAAGCTTCTTCTTGTTCAGAATGTTCCTCTGTTTTTGGTTTATTCTGTTTTTCTTCCGACTGCTCTATCACAACCGTTTCCTCTTTTGGGGAATTACAGGAACTAAAAACAAGACATATTATGCCCATAAGCATTATAAATAAGATATTTTTTGCTTTCATCATACAATTACCTCCTTACGAGCTTGTAAAGAGGACTTCGTACAACTATGTCTATTGTAACGAATTTGCAATCTCTTTACAATATCAAATTGATAACTTCTTTTCTAAAAAATACATAAACTTTTTTGTGTTCTAATACGTTTTATGGGTATTACGGCAGAAACACCGATTTGCCTATTTGAAATGTAGCTTCAGTATAGCACTATTCTTTTTTCCCTGCAATCCAAAAACAGCCGTAAGCAACCGGCTGTTTTTGTCTATTTTTCCCATTTGAAAATAACGATGCCCGCAATAGCGATTGCCATTCCCAAAAGCTTTCTCCATTGAAAATCCACCTTTTCCACACCGAACATCCCAAATAATTCAATAAGATATGCCACTGCAAGCTGTGCGATTACAATCAGCATTGCCGCTTTGGCAGGTCCTAAAGAGGACATACTCTGAATAACTGTTACAGTAATAAAAGCTCCGATTACTCCACCCAAAAGTATATACTTATTTTCGACCTTCATCAAAGCTCCCACGGACTCACGTCCCGTAAACAACCATGCTGCCACACAAACAAGAAATGCTGAAATCTGCACCCACCCTGTTGAAACCCAAAGACTTGTCTGCTTTGTCAGCTCCGTATTAAAAACTCCCTGTACACTCATAAGCGCTCCTGACAGCAATGCAATTAAAATTCCCCACATTTTCATTTTCCTCCATTATTTTCTCTTCATATTTTTACCTGTATTTCTTTTTTTATTCATATCTAGCCTTGCATATAGATGTATATTTATTCTATTTTTATCTGTTTTATAAGTTTTTTTCTATTTTTTTAAAAAAACTATTGCATAATTATTTATTTAGGTGTATATTACATTCATACAAAATAATTCTTTGGAGGATTTCGTTATGAAAGAAAAAGTTATTTTAGCATATTCAGGCGGTTTAGATACAACAGCTCTTATTCCTTGGTTAAAGGAAAATTTTGATTATGAGGTTATCTGCTGCTGCATCAACTGTGGTCAGGGTTCAGAATTAGATGGTTTGGAAGAACGTGCAGCTTTATCCGGCGCTTCAAAGCTGTATATTGAAGATATTGTAGATGAATTTTGTGATGATTATATTGTTCCTTGCGTTCAGGCAGGCGCTGTTTACGAAAATAAATATCTGTTAGGTACTTCTATGGCTCGTCCGCCTATTGCAAAAAAATTAGTAGAAATTGCAAGAAAAGAAGGCGCTGTCGCTATCTGTCACGGAGCTACGGGAAAAGGAAATGACCAAATCCGTTTTGAATTAGGAATTAAAGCGCTTGCTCCTGATTTAAAAATCATCGCTCCATGGCGTATGACAGATGTATGGACCATGCAGTCCCGTGAAGATGAAATGGAATACTGTAAAGCACATGGTATTGACCTTCCGTTTAATATGAGCAACAGTTACAGCCGTGACAGAAACTTATGGCATATCAGCCATGAAGGTCTGGAATTGGAAGATCCTGCTGCTGAACCGGATTATGAACATTTACTGGTTCTGGGCGTAACTCCTCAGAAAGCGCCGGACAAAGAAACTGAAATTTCTCTTACTTTTGAAAAGGGCGTTCCTACTGCATTAAACGGAAAATCCATGAAGGTATCTGAAATTATTACAGAATTAAATGAATTAGGCGGCGCCAATGGTATCGGAATTATTGATATTGTAGAAAACCGTGTTGTGGGTATGAAATCCCGTGGTGTATATGAGACTCCCGGCGGAACAATTCTTATGGAAGCTCACGCACAGCTGGAAGAATTGATTTTAGACCGTGACACAATGGAAATGAAAAAGAAATTAGGAAGTCAATTTGCTCAAATCGTTTACGAAGGAAAATGGTTCACACCTCTGCGTGAAGCAATTCAGGCATTTGTGGAAAGCACACAGGAGTATGTAACCGGAGAAGTAAAATTAAAACTCTATAAAGGCAACATCATTAAAGCAGGTACTGTTTCTCCTTACAGCCTGTATAATGAGTCTCTTGCATCCTTTACGACAGGTGATTTATACGACCACCATGACGCAGACGGATTTATCACTTTATTCGGTCTGCCGTTAAAAGTTCGTGCTATGAAAATGGCAGAGGCTGCAAAAGAAAATAAATAATTTTTAGCGAAAAGAGGGGCTGTTGTATAAAACAGCCTCCTCTTTTTATCTTCCTCCTATTTTTCCGTATATATTCTGGGGAACTCTCGCCTTTATTTCAATTCCTCTGTCCGTATATTCCTCTGAAATCAGCTGTCCGTATTTTCGAATAAGCTGTATCTGTCCTGCTTCCTGATAATCTAAAATTCTTTCCAGATATATTTGATTTTCTGTCAATATTTTTTCCAGAACTTCCTTTAATTCTTCCAATCCCTGCCCTGTTTTTATGGCTGTCTTCACAATATAATCTGCTTTAAAATCTCTTATGGTTTCAGCATCCTGAAGCTTATCCTGCTTATTAAACAATGTAACAATTTTTTTATCTTCTACCCCCAATTCCTGTAATGTTTCATATACCACAAACATCTGCTTTTCCCTTTGGGGATTGGAAATGTCCACTACATGAATAATGAAATCTGCATACTTTGCTTCTTCTAAGGTACTTTTAAAAGCTTCAATTAAATGATGGGGAAGCTTCCTGATAAATCCTACGGTATCTGTCAAATAAAGCTTCTGTTTTCCCGGTAATTCTAAAATTCTGGTAGTCGGGTCTAAGGTGGCAAAAAGCTTATCCTCTTCTAAAACTTTTGCATCTGTCAGCGTATTTAAAAGCGTGGATTTTCCTGCATTTGTATAACCTACAATCGCTGCTGTCATAATATTTTCTCTGC
>ENA-OQIC01000153-OQIC01000153.1-human-gut-metagenome-genome-assembly--contig:-NODE-153-length-30413-cov-2.508717_pt1 | contig 30413 bp, 38 predicted proteins | sample MGYA00242572_ERZ504736 | MGnify/ENA primary metagenome ERZ504736 (study PRJEB26092, sample SAMD00036201) | human gut metagenome | host: Homo sapiens | study: EMG produced TPA metagenomics assembly of...
AAAAATAAAAAGGAAAAGGCGGTTCTTCACTTTTTATTTTCTTTTTTATCACAATTTGAACACAATTAATTGATAGACTAAAACTCGTAAAAGGGAAATGAAATTCACGAAAGGAAGTAAAGGCTATGAGTGATGAATATAATAATACAAATGAAGAAATGGAAAATGGAAGCTTAAATGAAAATCAAAATGAAAACAAGGAAACAAGGCAAGAGCCGGGAGAAATTCCTACACCGGAAAATCCATGCTATGCACGTTCTTATAAAAAAGAGGAAGCAGGCAGCGATGATATGAAGATTGAAGAACCGAAAATGGAGGAACAGAAACAGGAAGAAAAGAAAGAATATCAGCCGTATCAGTTTCCGCTCCAAATCAGCCACAGCAGCCGAAGAAAAAGAAACAGTCTTCCGGTTTAGCAAAAAAATTGGGAATGACAGCAGCAGTGGCAGCGGTCTTCGGATTAGTTGCAGGCGGTGTGTTCTTAGGTGTAAATTATGTGGGAAATGAAGTGGTGGGACCGGAAAAGGTTCCGATTGACAATACACCGGTTACAGACGGTAAAACCGTAGAAGGTGCAGATGCAATCAATAATATAGAAACCACAGGCAATACAGTGGCAGATGTTGCTAAGAATGTAATGCCGTCTATTGTAGCCATTACGGGAATAAGCATACAGGAAATTCCAAATTACTTTGGTTTTGGCGTGCAGGCGCAGACAGTACCGAGCAGCGGCTCCGGAATTATTGTAGGACAAAATGACGAAGAGCTGTTGATTGCTACAAATAATCATGTGGTAGCAGATACGGAGTCCATTACCGTATGCTTTACAAATCAGGATGGTACGGCAGCTTCCACAGGCGAGAATAATTTGGAAGATACCGCAGCAACAGATGAGAATAGTACAGATTTAGAGGCAGGTACAGCAGTAGAAGCACAGATTAAGGGTACAGATGCAGATAATGATTTGGCTGTTATTGCAGTAAAAATAGCAGATATTCCGGCAGATGTATTAAGCCAGATTAAAGTGGCTACCATTGGCAGTTCCGATGATATGATTATCGGTGAGCAGGTTGTTGCGATTGGTAATGCGTTAGGATACGGACAGTCAGTAACAAGCGGTTATGTCAGTGCATTAAATAAAAGAGTAAGCTCTGACAATATTGACAGTACCTTTATTCAGACAGATGCAGCCATTAACCCCGGAAACAGCGGCGGCGCTCTTTTGAATATGAAAGGTGAGCTGGTTGGAATTAACTCCTCTAAAATTGCTTCCAATGAAGTAGAAGGTATGGGCTTTGCAATACCGATTTCCAGAGCCGAGCCGATTTTAGATAACTTGATGAGTAAGAAGACAAGAAGCAAAGTAGAAGATGAAAATAAAGCCGCTTACCTTGGAATTACCTGTAAAAATGTGACAGCAGAGGCATCTCAAATGTACAACATGCCAACAGGTGTATTTGTAGACAGTGTGGTAGAAGACGGACCGGCAGAAGAAGCAGGAATTCAGGCAGGCGATATTATCCGTAAAATTGACGGAACAAGCATAAGCACAAACGAAGGTTTGATTGAGCAGCTTCAGTATTATGAAGCCGGAGAAGAAATTGATTTCGTAGTTTCAAGAGCAAACGGCGGAGAATATAAAGAAGAAACCATTACCGTAGAATTGGGTGCGAAAAAGGATGCACCATCCACATCAGGAAATCCAATCTTAGGTAATCGTTAATTATAAAGAAGGGAAGTTGTTGCTTTAGGCGCAGCTTCCTTTTCCTTTATAAAAAGTTTACTTGTAGCAAAAACTAATTTGTGATAAGATACCCACAAGTGGTTTAAGCGAGGAAAACAGAAAGAAAGCAGGAAAGAGATATGTCAGATGATAAAGAATATTTAAAGACAAATAATCCATCTGAAGAAACAGATGAGAAGGAAAATAAGGACCAATATGAAAAATCTGTTTTATGTGCAGAAGACCGGAAAGCAAAGCAGGAAGATGATAGATCTTCCAAATGATATTCATATTTGTACAGATTGTATGCAGAGAAGCTTTGATACCATGAATAACAGCAATATCAATTATGATGAGCTGATGCGTAATATGCCGAATATCAGTATGATTGATTTAAGTTCTCTGCAAAATCAAATTCCAAACAGACAAAAGGTAAAGAAAAAACAGGAAGCGCCAAAAGAAAAGGTAGCTCCAAAGGTTTTTGACATAAAGAGTATTCCGGCGCCTCATAAAATTAAGGCGAGTCTGGATGAGTATGTGATTGGACAGGAAAAGGCAAAAAAAGTAATGTCCGTAGCTGTTTACAACCATTATAAACGTGTTTTTGCGGATATGAACGATGATATTGAAATCGAGAAATCCAATATGCTGATGATTGGACCGACAGGAAGTGGAAAAACATATCTTGTAAAAACGCTGGCAAGACTTTTGGATGTGCCTCTTGCCATTACCGACGCAACTTCTCTGACAGAAGCCGGTTATATCGGTGATGACATTGAAAGCGTGGTAAGTAAGCTTTTGGCAGCAGCAGACAATGATGTGGAAAGAGCGGAGCATGGAATTATTTTTTATCGATGAAATTGATAAAATTGCCAAGAAAAAGAATACAAATCAGAGAGACGTAAGCGGCGAGGCAGTACAGCAGGGAATGTTAAAACTTCTGGAGGGCAGTGAAATTGAAGTTCCTGTGGGAGCAAACAGTAAAAACGCTATGGTTCCGCTGACAACTGTGAATACAAAAAATATTTTATTCATCTGCGGAGGAGCTTTCCCTGATTTGGAAGAAATTATCAAAGAACGTTTAAATAAAACCGCATCTATTGGTTTTCAGGCTGATTTAAAAGATAAATACGACCATGATAATACCCTTCTGGAAAAAGTAACTGTGGATGATATTAAAAAATTCGGTATGATACCGGAATTTTTGGGACGTCTTCCGATTATCTTTACTTTAACGGGATTAAACAGAGATATGCTGGTGGAAATTTTAAAAGAGCCGAAAAATGCGATTTTAAAACAATACCAGAAGCTTTTGGCGTTGGATGAAGTAAAATTGGAATTTGAAGACGGCGCACTGGAAGCCATTGCCGATATGGCGCTGGAGAAACATACAGGAGCCAGAGCTCTTCGTGCTATTTTGGAAGAATATATGCTGGATATTATGTATGAAATTCCAAAGGATGACAGCATCGGAGAAGTGATTATTACAAAAGAATATATTGAGCATACAGGCGGTCCGAGAATTTTATTAAGAGGTCAGGAAATGCCTATGCTGGAAGCAAAATAAAAAAGCATATCATTAAGTAAATATCAGGAATATTTATATCTTTCATGCAGAACTGCATTTTAGAGAGAATAGACATTCCTGATATTGTTTAAAGATATGCTTTCACTTTTCTTATAAAATCCTGTAAAACAAAAAAAGATGCAGGAGATGGGACTTGAACCCACACGATATTGCTACCACAGGCACCTGAAGCCTGCGCGTCTGCCAATTCCGCCACTCCTGCATTTCTTATTAAGTTTGTGCTGTCTTAAGCACAAGGTATATAATACATGATGTTATTCGAAATGTCAACAGTAAATTTGAAAAAAATTTAAGTTTTTTATGAGAATATTCTACACAAGAGTATGAAAAAAAAGGTTGAAAATTACTATATGTTGTGATAAACTTTTAGCAATTTGGGAAAAAATAGGGCTTTACAAAAGAGCCGCTCAGAAAGGAAGACAGGTGAAAGCATGAAAGCATTTTTGATACTGGAAGACGAAACTGTTTTTACAGGAACCAGCATTGGTTCTAAAAAGGAAATCATCAGTGAAATTGTCTTTAATACATCTATGACAGGCTATTTAGAGGTGCTTACAGATCCTTCTTATGCAGGACAGGCAGTCTGTATGACCTATCCTTTAATCGGAAATTATGGTATTTGCCATGAAGATCAGGAGTCTTTAAGACCATGGCCGGATGGGTATATCGTTAGAGAATTATCTCGCATGCCAAGCAATTTCAGAAGTGAAGACACGATTCAGAACTTCTTAAAGCAATATGATATTCCGGGAATTGCAGGCATTGATACAAGAGCTCTGACGAAGCTGCTGAGAGAAAAAGGCACAATGAACGGAATGATTACAACAGATGCAGCTTATAAATTAGAAGAGATTATTCCAAGATTAAAGGCATACAACACAGGAAAAGTAGTGGAACGTGTAACCTGTGAAGAAAAAACAGTTTTAAAGGGAGAAGGTCCGAAGGTAGCTTTAATGGACTTTGGAGCCAAAGATAATATTGCAAAATCTTTAAATGAAAGAGGCTGCGAGGTAACTGTTTATCCTGCCTTCACAAAAGCAGAGGAAATTCTGAAAACAAATCCAGATGGAATTATGCTTTCTAACGGCCCTGGAGATCCGAAGGAATGTACTTCTATTATAGAAGAAATAAAAAAATTATATGACTCTGAAGTTCCTATTTTTGCTATTTGTCTGGGACATCAGCTCATGGCGCTTGCCACAGGAGCGGACACAAAGAAAATGAAATACGGACACAGAGGAGGAAATCACCCTGTAAAGGATTTGGAAACAGGAAGAGTATATATTTCCTCTCAGAACCATGGTTATGTAGTCGACACAGAGACCTTAAATCCGGAAATTGCTGTTCCGGCATTTATCAATGTTAACGATAAGACAAATGAAGGCTTAAAGTATACAGGAAAGAATATCTTTACCGTACAGTTCCATCCGGAAGCTTGTCCGGGACCACAGGACTCAGGCTATTTATTTGACAGATTTTTAAAAATGATGGAGGTGACCAAATAATGCCGAAAAATCCAGATATTAAAAAGGTATTGATGATAGGCTCCGGCCCGATTGTTATCGGACAGGCAGCAGAATTTGATTATGCAGGTACACAGGCATGCCGTTCCTTAAAAGAGGAAGGAATTGAGGTCGTTTTATTAAACTCCAATCCGGCTACGATTATGACGGACAAGGATATTGCAGATAAGGTTTATATTGAGCCTTTGACAGTGGAAGTGGTAGAGCAGCTCATTTTAAAGGAAAAACCGGACAGTGTGCTTCCGACTCTGGGCGGACAGGCCGGGCTGAACCTTACTATGGAGCTGGAAGAAAGAGGTTTCTTAAAAGAGCATAATGTGCGTCTTATCGGAACAACCTCCGAAACCATTAAAAAGGCAGAAGACCGTCAGGAATTTAAGGACACTATGGAAAAAATCGGAGAGCCTATTGCAGCTTCTCTGGTAGTAAAGAATGTAGAAGACGGAATTGCGTTCAGTAATAAAATCGGTTATCCGGTAGTTCTTCGCCCTGCTTATACATTAGGAGGAAGCGGCGGCGGAATTGCCAATAACGAAGAAGAATTAGTAGAAATTCTGGAAAACGGACTTCGCCTGTCTCGTGTAGGAGAGGTACTGGTAGAACGTTGCATTGCAGGCTGGAAAGAAATTGAATACGAAGTAATGCGTGACAGTGCAGGAAACTGCATTACCGTATGTAATATGGAAAATCTCGACCCCGTAGGTGTACATACCGGAGACAGTATTGTAGTGGCACCTTCTCAGACCTTGGGTGACAAGGAATATCAGATGCTTCGTACTTCTGCTTTAAATATTATTACAGAGCTGGGAATTACAGGCGGATGTAATGTACAGTATGCTTTAAATCCTAACAGCTTTGAATATTGCGTAATTGAGGTAAACCCTCGTGTATCACGTTCTTCTGCGCTGGCATCTAAAGCTACGGGATATCCGATTGCAAAGGTAGCGGCAAAGATTGCCCTTGGATATACCTTAGATGAAATTAAAAATGCCATTACAGGAAAAACTTATGCCAGCTTTGAGCCAATGCTGGATTACTGTGTTGTAAAAATTCCTCGTCTGCCATTTGATAAATTTATCAGCGCTAAGAGAACATTGACAACACAGATGAAGGCAACCGGAGAGGTTATGAGCATCTGCAATAACTTTGAAGGCGCTTTAATGAAGGCAATCCGTTCACTGGAGCAGCATGTGGACAGTCTCATGTCTTATGATTTTACAGGGCTTTCCAAAGAGGATTTAATAGAGGAGCTTTGCATTGTAGATGACATGCGTATCTGGAGAATTGCCGAGGCAATCCGCAGATGCGTTGATTACGAAACCATTCATAAGATTACGAAGATTGATAACTGGTTTATTGATAAAATTGCCATTCTTGTAGAAATGGAAGAGGAGCTTAGAAAGAAAGAGCTTACCGAAGACCTTTTAAGAGAAGCAAAGAGAATTGAGTTTCCGGATCATGTGATTGCAAAACTGGCAGGTAAAACAGAAGATGAAGTAAAAGCTCTGCGTAAAGAATACGGCATTACAGCAGCTTATAAATGGTAGATACCTGTGCGGCAGAGTTTGAGGCAAGTACACCATATTATTATTCTGTTTACGGCGGCGAAAACGAAGCAGAAGGTAAAACAGACAAGAAAAAAGTATTGATTTTAGGCTCCGGTCCTATTCGTATCGGACAGGGTATAGAATTCGATTTCTGCTCCGTACACTGTACATGGGCATTTGAAAAAGAAGGCTACGAAACCATTATTATCAATAATAACCCTGAAACAGTAAGTACAGACTTTGATATTGCAGATAAGCTTTATTTTGAGCCGTTGACACCGGAAGATGTGGAAAATGTAGTAAATGTAGAAAAGCCGGATGGAGCAGTCGTACAGTTTGGCGGACAGACAGCAATTAAGCTGACAGAAGCTTTGATTAAAATGGGTGTGAAAATTCTGGGAACTTCTGCAGAAAATGTAGACGCTGCAGAGGACAGAGAGCTGTTTGACGGTATTTTAGAGGAATGTCATATTCCAAGACCAAAGGGGCATACAGTATATACAGCAGAAGAAGCAAAGAAAGCTGCAAATGAGCTGGGATATCCTGTTTTAGTACGTCCTTCTTATGTATTAGGCGGACAGGGAATGCAGATTGCTATTAATGATGAAGATGTGGAAGAATATATTGGAATTATCAATCGTATTGCACAGGAACATCCAATTCTGGTAGATAAGTATTTACAGGGTAAGGAAATCGAGGTAGATGCAGTATGTGATGGAGAAGATATTTTAATTCCGGGAATTATGGAACATATCGAAAGAGCCGGTATTCATTCCGGAGACAGTATTTCTGTATATCCTGCAAGAACTATCAGTGAAACTGCGAAAAAGACCATTGAGGAATACACAAGAAGACTGGCAAAATCTCTTCATGTGTTGGGTATGATTAATATTCAGTTCATTGTATGCGGTGAGGAAGTATATGTTATTGAAGTAAATCCACGTTCCAGCCGTACTGTACCATATATCAGCAAAGTAACAGGTATTCCAATTGTTCCGTTAGCTGCAAAGGTGATTTTAGGTCATAAAATAAAAGATTTAGGATATACACCGGGACTTCAGCCGGAAGCAAAATATTATGCAGTGAAAATGCCGGTATTCTCTTTTGAGAAAATCAGAGGTGCAGATATTAGTCTTGGCCCGGAAATGAAATCTACAGGAGAATGTCTGGGAATTTCAGAAAGCTTTAATGAAGCTCTTTATAAGGCATTTTTAGGAGCGGGAATCAATCTGCCGAAGCATAAAAATATGATTATCACAGTGAGAGATGAAGATAAACAGGATATTATTCCGATTGCAAAACGTTTTTCCGATTTAGGATATAAGATTTATGCTACGAGAAGTACTGCAAAAGTATTAAATGAAAATGGTGTGAAGGCAGTGAGAACCAATAAGATTGAACAGCCATCACCGAACCTGATGGATTTAATTCTGGGACATAAGATTGACCTTGTTATTGATACACCAAGTCAGGGTGTGGAAAAAGCAAAAGATGGATTTATCATCAGAAGAAATGCCATTGAAACAGGTGTAAATGTATTAACAGCATTAGATACAGCAGAGGCACTGGTAACCAGTCTGGAAAATACAGATATTCAAAAGCTGGAGTTGATTGATATCGCAGCAATTTAAGAGGAGAAGGTATGGAAATCTTAGAACTGTTAAAGGTTGTTTTTTAGGAATTGTAGAGGGTATTACAGAATGGCTTCCTATCAGTAGTACCGGACATTTAATTCTGGTAGAAGAATTTGTAAAGCTGGATGTAAGTAAAGCATTCTGGGAAATGTTTATGGTAGTCATTCAGTTAGGTGCAATTCTGGCGGTAGTTGTCTTATATTGGAAAGAGATTTGGCCATTCCGAAATAAGAAACCAAAGCATGAAAATGTGACAAAAGTAGAAAAGGCAGCAGGAACTTTATGTCGTTTTGTCAAAATCGATAAGATGATTATGTGGCTGAAGATTATGGTATCCTGTCTTCCTGCAATTTTAATCGGTCTTCCTTTTGATGACTTTATTGAAAAGAAGTTCAATAACTGGTTTGTAGTAGCAGTTATGTTGATTGTATATGGTGTTCTCTTTTTAGTAGTGGAGGACTACAATGAAAAGAGAACAGTGAAAATTCATTCTATTGCAGATATTACATGGAAAACAGCGCTGCTTATCGGAATTTTTCAGGTATTGGCATTAATTCCGGGAACTTCTCGTTCCGGTGCGACCATTATCGGTGGAATTCTTCTGGGAGCGTCCAGAACAGTAGCGGCAGAATATACGTTTTTCCTCGCAATTCCTGTAATGTTTGGAGCAAGTCTTTTAAAAATTGTAAAATTTGGATTTGATTTTACTTCTGGGGAACTTACAATTTTAGGCGTAGGAACAGTGGTATCTTTTGTAGTGTCTATTTTGGCAATTAAATTCCTTATGGGCTACATCAAAAAACACGATTTTAAAGCCTTTGGCTGGTATCGAATTGTGTTAGGTATTATTGTAATGCTGTTTTTACAATATTCAGATAATGAAAAGGGACTGTTGCAGTGTGGCAGTCCCTTGTTCTTGATTTTACGGGACATTGAGAAAGGAACGAAGGATTAAGATGGAGAACGAAGATAAAAAGGTTTTGGATTTGTCTATGGAGGCCGGAAGAATTTTGTTGGATGCAGGTGCAGAAATTTTCAGGGTAGAGGAAACTATTAAGCGCATTGCAATGGCATTTGGAATTGAAAAATGCAGTCCCTTTGTTATGAGCACCGGTATTTTCCTTACAGCCGAAAACGAAGAGGGAGAGATGTATGCCAGTGTTAAGCATATTCCCATTCAGGGGGCAAAGCTTCATAGAATTGCAGCCGTTAATCAGCTTTCCAGAGAAATCGTAGAGGGAAAATATACCATTGAGGAAGCGGAAAAAAGGCTGGAGGAGATAAAAAATGAGCCGGGAAAATCAGATATCAGCAGAATGCTTGCGTCCGGCGTAGGCTCCGGTGGCTTCTGTTATCTGCTGGGAGGACAGGCTATGGATATGCTTGCCGCATTTCTTTCAGGATTCTTATTGTATGTAATACTTCTTGCTTTTGAAAAAAGAGAAAAAAATACGTCAAAAATAGTGGTTAATCTGATTGGCGGCTTTTGCGTTTCGCTTTTTGCTGTGATTTTTTATCGCATGGGACTTGGAAATGCACCAGGCAGTATTTTGGTAGGTTCTGTTATGCCCTTAGTTCCGGGCGTATCTCTGGTGAATGCTGTCCGTGATTTTGCAGAGGGCAATTACATCGGAGGCGGTGTCCGCTTTTTAGACGCTTTGATGGTGGCTCTTGGAATTGCGTTGGGAGTCAGTCTGATGCACGTGGTTTACTTTCGGATGACAGGAGGAAGCCTATTATGATTACAGATGCAGTTTTACAGTTTCTGGCAGCCTTTTTCGGCACGATTGCTTTTTCTGTTTTGTTTTCTGTACCGAAAGAGCATTATCCGCTGTGCGGTGTGATTGGGGGAACAGGATGGCTGATTTGCTGGGCGCTTATTCATGTGCTCCATGTAGGTGTTGTAGAAGCTAATTTTGTTGCAACGGTATTTATTACGCTGGCATCTCGAATTGGCAGTACCGTGCGAAAATGTCCGGTAACTTTGTTTTTAATTGCTGGAATTTTTCCGGAAGTACCGGGAATTGGGGTATATAGAACCATTTATTACAGTATGCTGGATAATCATGAAAAAGGGCTTTATTACGGAAGGGAAACCTTGGGAATAGCCATTGCAATGGTATTGGGAATTATTCTGGTGTTTGAAATTCCTCAGAAAACCATTAATAGGTTATTTGGAGATAAAGCGCTATATGGAAGGAAATAAAAAGACGATTACCTATTACAAATCAAAAATTATAGATACATTTACGCTCAGTCTGCGCTCCCTTTGAGCCTGAGGTCTCAAAGCGTACTCGACAAATTCGCAAAATATATCTATAATTTTGATTATGCAGTAATGGGTAGTCGTCTTTTTTATTTTGAGAGAGTTTAATTTAAAATAATATCGTGCCATATTTACATTATAAAAAACTCTATGCTGTTACAATCGTGCCTGTTTTACCCAGATATCCGTCCTTTGCTTTTGCAATGGAGGTAATAATGGCTTTTCTGCCCGGTTTGGCTTCTACGAAGTCGATAGAAGCCTGAATTTTGGGCAACATCGTGTAGTCTTCAAATTGCCCTTCTTCCATGTATTCTTTTAATTCGGCAGAAGTCACTTCGTGAAGTGCTTTTTCCTGTGTTGTTTCGTAATTTACAGAAACACAGTCTACGCTTGTTAAAATCAGGAGAATATCAGCGTCCAGTTCATCTGCCAGTTTTTCGCTGATTAAGTCTTTTCAATGACTGCACTTGCTCCGGCAAGCTCTTCATTTTGTTCTAAAACGGGAATTCCGCCTCCTCCGGCGGCAATGACAACCTGTCCTGCATCAAATAAGGTTTTGATTGCGTCAATTTCAATAATCTTGTCCGGCTTTGGGGCGGCTACAATTCTGCGATATCCCTGTTCTGTTTTGGTTACATAATTTCCCTTTTTCTCTTCTTGGAAAGCTTCTTCCTCTGTCAGCGTTCTTCCGATAACTTTTACCGGTTCATGAAAAGCATCGTCATAAGGGTCTACGGTAACCTGTGTTAAAACAGTGCTGACCGGTTTATAAATACCCCTGCGAAGAAGCTCTGCTCTTAAAGCGTTTTGGATATCATAACCAATGTAGCCCTGACTCATGGCAGAGCATACAGACATGGGAACGGCAGTAAAATCAGGATGTACCTTTCCAAATTCGTTCATGGCAGTGTGTATCATGCCAATCTGAGGTGCATTGCTGTGTGTAATTACCAGATTAAGTCCGCATTCAATTAAATCTGCTAAAATTTTAGCGGAAGATTTTGTGGCACATTTTTGCTCCGGAAGTGTTGTGCCGAGAGCTCTGTGTCCAAGCGCTACTACTACTTTCTTTTTGCCCATAAAATAAGTCCTTCTTTCCTATCGTTTATAGTTATAAACCATTATATCGGTTACGGAAAAGAAAAGCAACAGAAAAAACCCGATACAAAAGTATCGGGTCTTTCCAACTTGAGGGGGGAGATAGTGAGTGGTTTATCAACTATCCATGTTCCATTATAAGGACAAAATATGAGGAAATTATGTCGGTTTTATAAAAAAATTGAAAACTCTCTTAAGAAAAATTAAAAGAAGCTTATCCTAAATAAGATTTTAAAAGTAAAAAGGTATTTTTTACACCGTCTACGTGGCTTCGCTCATAGCCATGGGAGGCGTAGACACCTGCACCGATAAGCCCGTGACGCACATCATAGCCTGCCCGCAGAGCCGCTTCTGCATCCGAGCCATAATGAGGATAAACATCTACGGCAAAATCTGCGCCTGCATTTTTTGCAGCAGAAATTAAATCACTGACAAGCTGGTAATTATAAGGACGCCGCTGTCCTTGGCACAGATAGATACCTGATGCTCTTTACAATTTAAGCCGTCTCCCACGCAACCCATATCAACCGATAAAACCTCTGTGACACCCGCAGGAATAGAAGCAGAGCCTCCATGTCCAACCTCCTCATATACGGTGAAATGCTGATAGAGCTTTCTTTTTGGACAAATTCGGTTATCCTTTAAATATTTGGCATAGCCCATTAAAATAGCTGCACTTAATTTATCATCCAGAAAACGGCTTTTGATAAATCCGCTTTTGGTAATGGTTGTGCGTGGGCAGAAGCAAACAATATCCCCTGTCATAATACCCAGCGCTTCGGTGTCTGCTTTTGAGAAAACCTTTTCGTCAGGGACAATTTCCATGACATCAAAACTTCTGGAAGTTTCATCGTATTTTCCGTTTACATGAATGGAAGCATTGCAAAGCTGGCACGTACCTTCATAAGCGCCGGAAAAACGTGTGATAATTTTACAGTTTTCCCCTTCTGCATTATTGGCATTCATACCTCCCAGCGGAGAAATGGCAAGTCTGCCGTTTGCTTTAACCTCTGTAACAATAGCGCCCAGCGTATCCACATGAGCCTCCAGAAAAACGGCATTTTCAGCATCTGTTCCGCCTAAATCTACCAAGACGCCGCCTTTTACCGTCTGTGTGGGAGTATAGCCCATTGCTTTATATTCATCCATGAGATAGTCCGTTACATTTTTTGTATAGCCTGTCGGGCTGTCAATGGACAATAATTTTTGTAATTGTTCTAAAATATAATCCGTGTATTTTTCCATGATTTCAATCCTCCTATTGTTCCCATTGTAGCTTTTCCGTTATATTACGTCAAGAAAAAGAAAATTGTAGTAGAAAAATTCATTCATTCCATATATAATAGAAATAGTATGGACATATTAAAGACAAGGAGGAATATAACCCATGTATGATATGAAAATTTCAGACTCTGTTGTGTATATCGGAGTAAATGATAAAACCATTGATTTGTTTGAAAGTCAGTATAAGGTACCAAATGGAGTTTCTTACAATTCTTATGTAATTTTAGATGAAAAAGTAGCTGTTATGGATACTGTGGATAAACGTGCCACAGAGCAATGGATGGAAAATTTATCTCAGGCGTTAAACGGCCGCAGTGTGGATTACCTTGTAGTCTCTCATTTAGAGCCGGATCATGCGTCTAATGTTCAGAAATTAGCTGAATTATATCCGGATATGAAAATTGTGGGAAATGCAAAAATCTTTTCTATGCTTCCTCAGTTTTTCAGCATGGACCTTTCAGACAGAAGCGTTGTGGTAAAAGAAGGAGATACTTTAAGCCTTGGAAGTCACACCTTACAGTTCTTTATGGCGCCGATGGTTCACTGGCCGGAGGTTATGGTAGAGTATGAACAGTCTGAAAAAATTCTGTTTTCCGCAGACGGATTTGGAAAATTCGGCGCTCTTGATGTGGAAGAAGACTGGACAGACGAGGCCAGAAGATATTTTATCAATATTGTAGGAAAATACGGCACACAGGTACAGAATTTATTGAAGAAAGCGGCGACTCTGGATATTCAGACAATTTGTCCCCTTCATGGACCTGTTTTAAAAGAAAATCTGGGCTATTATATTGAAAAATATCTTACATGGAGCAGTTATGAGCCGGAAGAGGAAGGCGTGGTAATTGCTTACGCATCTATTCACGGAAATACGGCAAAAGCAGCCGAAAAGATGGCTGAGATTTTAAAAGAAAAAGGTGCGAAGGCAGTTTGCTGCTTTGATTTGGCGAGAGATGATATGGCAGAGGCAGTAGCAGAAGCATTCCGCTATGATAAGCTGGTAATCATGTCTCCGACTTATGACGGAGCGTTGTTCCCTTGCATGGAAGACTTTTTATATCACTTAAAAGTAAAAACTTACAAAAAGAGAACCGTAGGTATTGTGGAAAACGGTTCATGGGCGCCTATGGCCGGAAAATTGATGAAGGCTTATCTGGAAGCAATGAAAGACGTTCAGATTTGTGAGCCGGTTGTCAGCATCAAATCTGTAATGAAAGAAGCTGATGAGAAAAATCTGGAGACTCTGGCAGAGGCTTTACTGGGGTAAGAAATCAAAATCTGTGGAGATAAAACTACAAAAGACAGGAGGACTTTGCCATGAAGTGTCCGTTTTGCGGTCAGGAAAATACAAGAGTTATCGACTCAAGACCTGTACCGGATAATAATTCTATAAGACGAAGACGTCAGTGTGATGAATGTGGGAAGCGTTTTACAACGTATGAAAAAATTGAAACAATTCCCCTTGTGGTAATCAAAAAAGACCAGAGCAGAGAGCAATATGACCGTTCGAAAATTCAGGGAGGCGTTACACGTGCCTGCTATAAACGACCGATTTCCGTAAAGAAAATCGAAGAATTGATTGATGATATTGAAACCGAAATTTTCAATAAGGAAGAGCGGGAAATTCCAAGTACACTGATAGGGGAAATTGTTATGGACAAGCTCAAGGAGCTGGATGCAGTGGCTTATGTCCGATTTGCGTCTGTATATCGGGAATTCAAAGATATTGATACCTTTATGGACGAATTAAAGAAAATGATGAATTAAAAAGGGAGTTGTTGCTTTAAAAATATTCGAGATATGAATTTAAAGCGACAACTCCTTTGCGTTATATTGTCTTACATTAAGAATTCAATGAGATTTTCGTAAATATCCTGACTTTTTTCCTTCCAGTTCATACAGACGGCAGCAGCAGCTTCTTCTGTGGGAACTGCTATGGTTAAATCTACCACGGAAAAGTCATTTTTTTTCAAACGACAGCGTACGTGATAACCTTCGATTTCACTTTTGTAATAATCTGCAATAGCAGATAGTTCTTCTCGCATCTGAATAATATTTTCTTTGAAGAAAGCAGAAATATCAGATTTAATCCCATCGGAAATCTGATCCTCAAAGTAGGACAGTGTCTGTTTACCCTGAGCAGTAATCTCAAAGTAAGAGGAGTTTCGAATGGTTTTGGACTCAATCAGCTCTGAGTCAATCAGCTCTGAAATTGCCTGCTGGAGATGGAAATAGGTGGTATAGCCTTTATCCAGCACAAAACCGGATATCTGAGCATTCGTAAGCGGAAAATCCACTTTTTCCAACATATACAGAATAATCAGTTTATAGAGTGTGAGTGGCTCTGACATGACTTAATCCTCCTTATTTTCCATTGGTTTATATTGTTTTCCCTGAAAAGCGTGCCGAAGCTTACATTCTCGGTGAAGGGTGTTTAGAACGGTTCTTTTTGCGCTGCTCCATAGAGGGGCAATGAGCAAATCCTTTGGACCGTCACCGGTGAGACGGTGAATGACAATTTCCGGATTAAGATGCTCCAGACAGTCTATGACAAGCTCCAAGTATTCCTCCATAGAGTATACCTGAAATTTTCCTGCCAGATAATCCTCTGCCAAATCGGTTCCTTTTAATACATGAAGAAGCTGCAATTTAATGCCCTGAATATCCCCGTGATTAAGATATTCTATGTAGATAAAATATCGTTTTTGCTTTCGCCGGGAAGCCCTAAAATGGTATGTACAATCACATCCAGATTTCTTTTTCGAAGCTCTGAAACAGCCTGTTCAAAACAGGAAAGCGGATAGCCCCGACGAATATATCGGGCAGTGGTTTCGTGAATGGTTTGAAGACCTAATTCCACCCATACAGGCTTTTTTTGATTTAACTCATCCAGAAGCTGTAAAATATCTTCACCCAGACAATCCGGTCTGGTTCCGATAGAAATTGCTACAATATCAGGGTGTGAAATCGCTTCCGTATAAATTTTTCGTAAGTAATCCACAGGAGCATAAGTATTGGTGTAGGCTTGAAAGTAAGCAATAAATTTTGCTACGCCCCGCTTTTGCCGAATAGAAGCTGCCTGCTTTTCAATCTGCTGTGTAATAGAGTCCTGACGACTGCCTGCAAAATCTCCTGAACCTCCTGCACTGCAAAAAATACAGCCGCGGCTGCCAAGAGTTCCGTCACGATTGGGGCAGGTCATACCTGCGTCCAAAGCAACTTTATATATTTTTTCTCCAAATCGCTCCTTTAGCATATAATCAAAAGAATGATATGGTTTTCCGTTCCAGTTTTCCATAAGAAATCCTTCCTTTTTTTCTTCTTTCTATATCATACCATTGGAAAAATTCTTTTACAAGAGAAAGAATAAGACAGAAATCGAGTCTGCCATTCCCGATATCGTTGACAAAGGTTTTCAATTTGTGGTAATGTGAACTTAAATAAATGGAAAGATAATGGGATAGACGTATGAGAAAAAGTGCCAAGAAAGTAATAAGTATTTTGTGCTGTATGACCGTGCTCCTTACAGGACTGAGCGGATGCAGCTTAGGAAAAGAAAAAGCAAGACCAATAGAAAGCGGAACTTTAAAGGTAGGTATGAACTTGCAGATTGATAAAATGTGTTATGTGCCATCGCAAAGCAGTATGCCTGAGGGTTTTGAAGTAGAAGTAGCACAGAAAATCGCAGAAAAGCTGGAGCTGAAGCTGGAGATTGTAGATACATCAGAGGAAAATCTTTTGAAATCCTTGGATGCGGAACTATATGACTGTGTCATATCAGCAGTGGGGCTTGCAGACTGGAATAAGAGCCATTATTCCTACACTGATGCTTATGCAGACATTGCAGAGGTAAAAGATGTAATAGGAAAAAACACAGAAGATACAAAAATTGCGGTTTTTACGAAAAAAGGTAATCCTATGGCGAAAGAAATCAATAAAAAATTAGTTGAACTCAGAAAAGACGGAAGTATCGGAGAGATTTCAAAAAAATATTTTGAAAAGGATATCAGTATTCCGGTTCAATAAAAAAATGCGAGAGGAAACAGGGAAAATATGCCTGAAAAATCCTCTCGTTTTTTGTATAAATTTACAGGCGGTTTTTTGAAAAAACAACTTGATTTTTCAAGGGTGTAATGTTAGCATAAAGATATAGTTTAATGGCTGAACTAAGTGTGGCTGAACGAAACTTGAAAGCACATTTTTGAGAGTAAAAGGTGAGAGCCTTTCAGAAGAATAAAAATTTTCAGGAGGAAAAAAGTATGAATTTATCAAACATGCCGGAATTAAAATTAGGTATTGTTGCAGTAAGCCGTGACTGTTTCCCGATGTCTTTGTCAGAAAACAGAAGAAAAGCAGTAGTAGAGGCTTACAAGAAAAATTTTAGCGGAGAAATTTTCGAATGTCCCACAGTTGTAGAAAGTGAAACAGATATGCTGAAGGCTGCTAAGGAATTAAGAGAAGCAGGCTGTAACGCACAGATTGTTTACCTTGGCAATTTTGGCCCTGAAACAGAGGAAACTATGCTGGTAAAAGCTTTCCATGGTCCTTCTATGGTGGTGGCAGCGGCAGAAGAAGGAAATCTGGTACAAGGCAGAGGCGATGCTTACTGTGGAATGTTAAATGCTAGCTATAATTTAAAGCTGCGTAATTTAAACGCTTATATTCCGGAATATCCTGTGGGAACGGCAGAAGAAATTGCAGAAATGATTAACGAATTTGCACCGATTGCAAGAGCTGTTGTTGCACTGAAAAATCTGAAAATCATCAGCTTTGGTCCAAGACCTGCAAACTTCCTTGCTTGTAATGCGCCGATTAAGAGACTGTATGATTTAGGTGTGGAAATTGAAGAAAATTCCGAGCTGGATTTATTTGAAGCTTTCAACAAACATGCAGATGACCCACGTATTCCTGATGTTGTAAAAGAGATGGAAGCAGAGTTAGGCGAAGGAAATATGAAACCTGAAATCCTACCTAAGCTTGCACAGTATGAAATTACCTTATTAGACTGGGTAGAAGCACATAAAGGAAGCAGAAAATATGTAACGCTTACAACAAAATGCTGGCCCGCATTCCAGACACAGTTTGGATTTGTGCCATGTTATGTAAACAGTCGTCTGACAGACAGAGGAATTCCTGTTTCCTGTGAAGTGGATATTTGGGGAACATTAAGTGAATATATCGGTACAGTTATCAGTCAGGATACCGTTACCCTGCTGGATATTAACAACACAGTACCTTCTCATATTTATAATGAAGAAATCAAAAACAAATATGACTATACACAGAAAGATACTTTCATGGGATTTCATTGCGGAAATACAGCGGCAAGCAAGCTGACAGCATGTTCCATGAAGTATCAGATGATTATGGCAAGAACCTTGCCGGAAGAAGTAACACAGGTACTCTGGAAGGAGATATTATCCCCGGAGATATTACTTTCTATCGCTTACAGAGCACAGCAGACTGCAAGCTTCGTGCATACATTGCACAGGGTGAAGTACTTCCGGTGGCAACACAGAGCTTTGGGGGAATTGGTATTTTTGCAATTCCTGAAATGGGACGTTTCTATCGCCATGTGCTGATTGAAAAAAATTATCCTCATCACGGAGCGGTTGCTTTTGGACATTACGGAAAAACATTGTTTGAAGTATTTAAGTTCTTAGGCGTAGAGATTGATGAAATCAACTACAATCAGCCAAAAGGCGCATTATACCCAACAGAAAATCCATTTGCATAGATATAATTACAGAGGCTGTCTTTCTACGGGCAGCCTTCATTGTTTTACAGGAGGTTTGTTATGTTATATATTGGAGTAGATTTAGGCACTTCGGCGGTAAAACTGCTTTTGATGAATGAAACAGGGAAAATAGAAAAAATTGTATCAAGGGAATATCCTCTGTATTTTCCAAAGCCCGGCTGGTCTGAGCAAAATCCGGAGGATTGGTGGAAACAGAGCTTAGAGGGAATTAGGGAATTGACGGCAGAATGTGACAAAAGTCAGGTGGCAGGCATCAGCTTTGGCGGGCAGATGCACGGCCTTGTAATTTTAGATGAGAATGATGAGGTCATTCGTCCGGCAATTCTGTGGAATGACGGAAGAACACAGAAAGAAACCGATTATTTAAATGAAGTAATCGGAAAAGAAAAAATATCTGCCTGTACAGCGAACATTGCTTTTGCAGCTTTACAGCGCCGAAAATTTTATGGGTGAAGGAAAATGAGCCGGAGAATTTTAAGAAAATCAGAAAAATCATGCTGCCGAAGGATTACCTGGCATATAGCTCTCCGGTGTTCACTGCTGCGATACGTCTGACGCATCCGGAATGTTGCTCTTTGATGTGAAAAACAGATGCTGGTCAAAAGAAATGCTGAAAATCTGCGGGATTACAGAAGAACAGATGCCGAAGCTGTTTGAAAGCTATGAAACAGTTGGAACATTAAAGGACGAGCTGGCAGAGATGCTTCAAATTCCGAATACCTGTAAAATTGTGGCAGGTGCCGGAGATAATGCGGCGGCAGCCGTGGGAACCGGAACAGTAGGTGACGGAAGATGTAATATTTCTTTGGGAACCAGCGGAACAATTTTCATTTCCAGCAAGGAATTTGGTGTAGACCCCAATAATGCGCTCCACGCATTTGCCCACGCAGATGGCAATTATCATTTAATGGGATGTATGTTAAGTGCAGCATCCTGCAATAAGTGGTGGATGGATGAAATTATCGGTACAAAGGATTACAGAAAAGAACAGGCGGCGATTGACAAGCTGGGGGAAAATAAGGTATACTTTCTTCCATATCTGATGGGAGAACGTTCTCCTCACAACAATCCAAATGCAAGAGGAACTTTTATCGGACTTACCATGGACACAACGAGAGCGGATATGACGCAGGCTGTTTTGGAAGGCGTTGCTTTTGCCATTCGAGACTCTTTTGAGGTGGCAAAATCTCTGGGAATTAAAATTGAGAGAACAAAAATCTGCGGCGGCGGAGCAAAAAGCCCTCTTTGGAGAAAAATAATTGCAAATGTTTTAAATATTAAAGTGGATATTATCAAAGCAGAAGAAGGACCGGCTTTAGGCGGAGCTATGTTGGCGGCTGTTGCCAACGGAGAATTTGCTTCTGTGGAGGAAGCGGCAGAAAAGATTGTAGAGGTTGTTGATACCATAGAACCTGAGCAGGAATTAGCTGCAAAATACGAGGAGAAATATCGGAAATTTGCGAAAATCTATCCCACAGTGAAGGATTTATTTAAAGAAATTGTATAAATTTTATAAAAGGGACTGTTGCATTAAGAGCATATTTCTGTTTATGCAATAGTCTCTTTTCTTAAAATCGAAAAATACAGGGAGGAAGGGAATATGAATTACGTACTGGATGTGCATACACATACCATTGCCAGTGGGCATGCCTATAATACCATGAGAGAAATGGCAAAAGCAGCCGCAGATAAGGGATTGGAGCTTTTGGGAATTACAGAGCATGCTATGGCAATGCCCGGAACATGCCATGAATATTATTTTCAAAACCTGAAAATGGTAGAGCGGGAAATGTATGGAACAGAGCTTTTGCTGGGAAGTGAAGTAAATATTTTAGACAGCAAAGGAAACGTGGATTTAGAGGAAAACATCCGAAAAAAGCTGGATATTATCATTGCCAGTCTTCATATTCCTGTATAAAACCGGGAACGAGAGAAGAAATACACAGGCATATATCGAAACAATGAAAAAGCCTTATATTGATATTATCGGGCATCCGGATGACGGACGATATCCTGTGGATTATTTGGCGCTGGTACAGGCAGCCAAGGAATATAAAATTCTTTTGGAAGTGAACAATAATTCGCTGGACCCTCGCTGTACACGGCAGGGAGGAGCGGAAAATGTCAAAATTATGCTGAAATATTGTATGCGGTATCAAGTTCCCGTAGTAGTAAACAGTGATGCGCACACAGATGCTTTAGTGGGATTTCACAAGTATGCACAAGAGATTTTTGACGAAATTGCTTTTCCGGAGGACTTAGTAGTGAACAGAAGTGTATGTGAATTGAAAAAATACGTCAATAAATATAAAAATTTATAAAAAATCGGTAACTTTTCTTTACTTTAAAAATTTACTGTGCTACTATATATAGGAGGAATGGGGCGTACACTACAAATGTAAGGAGAACAAAAATTATGAGCAAAAAAATTCACACAGAGGCTGTTGACTCACTGTTTGATGCAATTTTAAGTTTAAAAAACAGAGAAGAATGTTATCTGTTTTTTGAAGATGTTTGTACTGTGAACGAAATTTTATCTTTATCTCAGCGTTTTGAAGTAGCGAAAATGTTGAAAGAAAAGAGAACTTATCTGGAAATTTCAGAAAAGACAGGGGCATCTACTGCAACAATCAGCCGTGTTAATAGAAGTCTGAATTATGGAAATGACGGATATGACATGGTATTTGAAAGAGTAGAAGAAAAATAAAAAAGAGCTGTGGCATAGGTGGCTGGTAAACAGGATAACTTATGTCACAGCTTTTTTGTTTCATAGGAAATTGCGTCCTATGAAACAAAAAATGCTCCGCAAGGATGCGCAGCTCGCGGAAATGAAATCATCACTTTGTGAACCGCTCGCGCGCGGAGATTGTGCAACAGCGCAATCTTTTTATAATATAGTTTCTAAAATGTGCAACAGTAAAGGAAGATTTGCTGAAAACAGACTTCCGCAAGTGGAAAACTTTGAAAAATGAATAGGAGTCTCTTTTTATAGGCATAAAATGTACTTACATTGTTATCGATTTCAGGCGCTTCATCTGTGGGAGGATAAGACTCTATTGTAACGTTTATATTTGTAGGAGGTTCATCCTCAGAATGGTATTCAATATCTGGCTCTGTGGAATTATCAGACTCCTCCTCCATCAGTTCTTTTTCTAAATTTTCATAATAGGTAGACTCCGGTTTGTCGGCATTAAGTTCGTCAGGTGACATCAGAAAACCATTTTCATCGTATTCAGGACCAACGTAGTCTTCGGCTTGTACAATAAGACAGGAACTCATGCACAGAGATATTGACATCAGAAAACCTATCATTTTCTTTTCTTCATAAAAACCTTCCCTCCGTTATTAAGACAGTAACATTCATGGTGACAAAATTTTTTGTTTTATAAACTCATTATATCCTATATAGAGGGATATATCAAATTGTTTCGTCATTTCCAAATAGAAAAGTCAAAAATAAATCTTGCTAAAAGTAGTCTAATATGTTATTTTATTAAAGTATGTCAATAATTTAACGATAGAAATAATGGAGGAAGACAGAGTATGTGGAAAAAGAAGCAGAATAAATTCCCCGGCGGAATTCATCCCACAGATGGTTATGACAAGGCACTGACCATGGACCTGCCTGTCCATGAATATTGGCCTGAGACAGTTACGATTTGTCAGAGCAATCCTTTGGCGGAAAATGTCAGCTGTTAGTCAAGCCAAAAGATAAAGTAGAAGCAGGGCAGCAAATTGGAATTCCTGAGGCATTTATGGCAGCTCCTTTACATGCAAGTGTAAGCGGAGAGGTTCTCCGAGTAGAAGAAGTAAACAATCAGGGAAGAAATATTCTGGCGTGTATTATTAAAAGAGGGGATACCTCAAAACAGGATGCGCAGGAATATGAAAGCAAGCTGGTAGATATTGAGAATTTTACAAAGGAAGAAATTATTGCGGGAATTCGTGACGGCGGTCTTACAGGAATGGGCGGCGCAGGATTTCCAACACATAAGAAATACGAAACAGATAAAAAAATTGATGCGCTGCTGATTAATGCAGCAGAATGTGAGCCATTTTTAACATGTGATTATCGTTTGATGCTGGAATACAGCTATGCAGTAGCAAATGGTATTCGCCTTCTGTTAAAGGCTTCCGGCGCTCCAAAAGCGTATCTTTGCATGGAAGACAATAAACCGGAGGCGGCAAAAGTTCTTGGTAAAATTTTAGAAAATACAAAAGATATAGAAGTAAAGGTATTGCCGACACAGTATCCTCAAGGTGGAGAGCGTCAGCTCATTCAGGCTGTTCTGGGCAGAGAAGTGCCAATGGGAGGACTTCCGGCAGAGGCTGGCGCTATTGTTTCCAATGTAGGAACAGCCAAAGCGACAGCAGATATGCTCCTTGGAAAGACACCTCTTATCAGAAGGATTGTAACAGTAACAGGCTGTGTAAAAAATCCGGGGAACTATTTGGTTCCAATCGGAACTTCAGCAAAAGAACTGGTAGAGCTTTGCGGAGGAGTGACAGTAAGAATAACAGAGTCATTGCAGGCGGACCGATGACAGGTCCTTGTGTAGCTTCTGATTGGAATGGAGAAAGTGAACTTTTCTATGTGACAAAGAACACTTCCGGAATTTTAGTTCTTCCGGACAGTCAGTATGAGGAACAGCCATGTATTCGCTGTGCAGGCTGTGAAAGTGTGTGTCCGGCGGGATTAGTTCCTTATCAGATTGAATTTGCATATTTAGAAGAAGATTATGATTTGTGTGAGAGCTTATACGCCAGTGAGTGTATTGCCTGTGGCTGCTGCTCTTATATCTGTCCTGCCAAGAGAGAACTGTCCGTAAGAACAAGAATGGCAAGAGATATGGTGAAACAGAGAATGAGAGAAAGGGCGGTGAAAAAATAATGAGTCAGACAAGAGTAATTAACGGACCGCATCTTCGTACTCCAAGAACAACCAGAAACGTTATGATGCACGTAACAATTTCCTTAATTCCGGCGCTTTTGGGAGCAATTTATTATTTTGGAATTCAGGCATTATATTTGTCAGGCCTTTCTGTTGCAGTATGTGTGCTGACAGAATATATATGGCAGAAAATTACAAAGAAACAGGTGACAGCAGGTGATTTCAGCGCCGTGGTTACAGGTCTTTTATTAGCCTTTAACATGCCGGTTACCGTTCCGGTGTGGGCACTTGTTGCAGCAGACGTATTCAGTATTTTAGTTGTAAAACAGATGTTTGGCGGAATTGGAAATAACTTTGTAAATCCTGCTCTTATGGGAAGACTTTTAGTTATGGTAGCATGGCCGGCAGCTGTTATGCAGTATGTAGTACCGAGAACTGTTTCCGTAGATGCTGTTTCAGCGGCAACCATTCTGGGAACAGCAAAAAGCGGTGCCGAAACAGGTTACAGCTATCTTCAGATGTTCTTGGGCGAGATGCCGGGAGCAATGGGAGAAACCAGCAAATTATTGCTTTTAATCGGTTTTGCTTATATGTGTTACAAAAAATTGTAAATGCAGAAGCAGCAGTTACTTATATTGGAACAGTTACAATTTTAACTTTTATCTTCGGTCCGGATGGGCTGTTTACCGGTGATATTTTATTAAATCTTTTCGGAGGCGGTCTGATTATGGGCGGTTGTTATATGCTGACAGATTATGCCTTTGCATCCAGAAAAGGTAAGCTGATTTATGCGGCTGTGGCAGGTATTATTACTGCGGCAATTCGAATTTTCAGCGTTTATCCGGAAGGAATTTGTTTCGGTATTTTAACCGCAAACTGTATGGCAGGTATGTTGTCTGTACTTTACAAAAAGCATGTGTATGGAATGAAGAAAAAAGAAGCGTAGTGGAGGAAAAACATGAAGAATAAAAACGTAAGAGGGATTATTGCATTAGCAGTTGTTACAGCACTTTCTTTCGGAGTAATTATGGGCTCTAAGGCTCTTGCAAAAGATATGGGAACAGGTGCTTCTAATACAGCAGAAGAACAGGTAAAAGAAGAAATTGATACCAAAGGTGCAGAAGGTATTGAAAAAGCAGTTAAGACAGAGAATGGTTACATGGTAACTGCAAAGGTAAAAGGATATGGCGGAGATATTGTGATGAATGTATCCTTTGATGCAGAAAAGAAAAAAGTAACAAAAGTAGAAGTAACAGAACAAAAGGAAACAGAAGGTCTTGGAGCAAAAGTTGCAGACGCAGAATTCCTCAGTCAGTTTGAAGGTGTGGAAGCTCCTGTATTTTTACCGGGCATGAGCTTGAAAAAGAAGAAAAAGTATCTGATGAAGAACTTTTAAAAGAATTAAAAGACGGAACTTATGAGGCAAAAGCAGATGCTCCGGACAATAACGGGTTTACAGATGTAGTAACAGTAACTGTAAAAGACGGAAAAATTGCAGAAGTAAACTGGGAAGCAGTAGGAGCAGATGGAAGTACAAAGAGTGTACTGTCTGAAAACGGAGAATATGTAATGACAGAAGACGGACTTACATGGAAGGAACAGGCAGAAGCTCTTGCAAAAGCAGTAGTAGAAAATCAGTCTTTAAGCTTTTTAAATTTAGATGAGCAGGGAAAAACAGATGCGGTTTCCGGTGTAAGTATTTCCATCGGTGGATTTACAGCTCTTGCAGAGAAATGTTTAAAAGAAGCAGCGGGAATTACTCAGACTTTAGAACTGAAAGACGGAACTTATGAAGCAAAAGCAGAAGCAGCAGATAATAACGGATTTATCGATCAGGTAACAATGACTGTTGCAGACGGAAAAATTACAGAAGTAAACTGGGAAGCGGTAGGAGAAGACGGAAACAAAAAGAGTGTACTGTCTGAAAACGGAGAATATGTAATGACAGAAGACGGACTTACATGGAAAGAACAGGCAGAGGCTCTGGCAAGCGCTCTTATTGAAAACCAGTCCTTAGACTTCCTTCAGGTAAACGAGCAGGGAAAAACAGATGCGGTTTCAGGCGTAAGTATTTCTGTGGGCGGATTTATCAGTCTTGCAGAAAAATGTATGAATGAAGCGGCAGGCGTTGAAGAAAAAGAAGAAGTACCTGCAAACGGAACACAGTAGATGCTGTATCAGGAGCAACGATTTCTTCTACGGCAGTAGTAACAGGTATCAACACAGCATTTGAATTTTTACAGGCAGTAAAATAAGAAAACGGAGGATATAACATGAAATTAAGATATCCGGCAGAAGCCTTTGCTTTTGGGATTGTATTATTTTCAGCAGGAATGAAGGAAGCCTTTGCGGCAGGTATTCTTGTGATTTTGTCCGTAGTATTTGCTGAATTTCTGAAAAACCTTTTACAGGCTTTTGTACCTGACTGGAGTTTGAAGCTCTGCGTATTTATTGGAACAGGGGCAGTAAGTGCATCTGCATTTTTGCTGGCATTTTCTTATCTGGGAACTTCAGTAAGCACAGGACTTTGGATTATGACTGTTCTTCTGGGACTTTTTGCAGCAAAGCATGTATTGGCTGACAATATAGAGGCAGAGTACGGAGAACTTTTCTGGGAATGTGCCATTGCATGGGGATTTTGGATACTTTTAAGCATTGCCAGAGAATTCTTTGGTTCAGGAATGATTTTCGGCAATATGATTTTAGAAACCGAAATGCAGTCTAAAGTATTTTTAGAAACAATTTTCGGATTTTTAACAGCCGGTATGGCGCTTGCCTTTACCAACGGAATTATCAAGAAAAAGATTACAAATACACACAGCTTGCTGTTAGTTATTCCATTGGCAATGTTTATCAGACCATTTGATATGGAAAGCTTCGGAGAAATTGTGGGATTAGTATGGACTATTCTTGTTCCGATTATTTTATTCATCTCTGTAAAGAAAACATTGAAATTTGCAAGAACAGGAAAAGCGTTCCGTGGATTACCGGTGGAAATGCTTGCTATGGGATTTATTTATATGATTTTGAGTATATATTAAATGAGGACTGTCGTCTTTGCAGTTGAAAAAACTGCGGGACGGCAGTTTTCTATATTGATTGTCAAGCATGCAGATGTTAGAAATAAGTTAGAAAAAATACTGTATTATATAATTAGATTTTTAAGGAGGAAATTATGATGGTATCAAAATCTGAAAATATAGCAATGATGTCTGAAAGCGAGTATAAAAAAATGATACAGGACGAGAAAAATGTAGAGTATCTTGCAATGCTTGACACATCGATAGCAGAAGCTGAAAAGGGGGAAGTCGTGGTAAAGAGTATCGAAGAATTGGAAACATACGAATAAATGAATATTATGTCTACACCAGATACAAGAGACATTTGATTTAGAAATGAAATTATTCATCTTTGACACTGTAAAATCTGCATGTTATAATTTTTTATAGAATTCCTCTGGGAAATGGAGGAAGAATATGCAGAAAGATGTTTAAGTGATCTTACAATTAAGAATGATTTTATGTTTGGTGCAGTGATGATAAATCCTGAAAACTGTAAAGAGTTTTTGGAGAGAGCATTGGAAATAGAAATTGACCGTGTAGATGTTAGCAGGGAAAAAAGTATGGTCTATCATCCTGACTATAAAGGTATTCGTTTAGATGTCTATGCCAAAGATGAAAATAATACTTGTTATAATGTGGAGATGCAGATGACGAAAAAACCTGCACTCGGCAGACGCAGCAGATATTATCAAAGTCAAATGGATATGGATATTCTTTTATCAGGAAGAGAATATGCAGAATTACCCGATAGTTACGTGATTTTTATCTGTGATTTTGACCCTTTTGGTGAAAGAAAATATCGTTATACTTTTCAGATGCAGTGCAAAGAAAGCAATCAAACACCATTGGAAGATGGAAGAAGAATTGTATTTTTAAGTACTTGCGGAGAGAATGAGGATGAAATTTCCAAGGAACTGTTGGCTTTTTTGAAATTTGTAAATTGTATCGAAAATGTTATCTAAGGGGCTAAGTGATGAGGAAATCATGGAGCTTTGCGATATTTCTTTGGAAGAATTAGAAAATCTCAAAAATCATAGATAAAAACAACAAATCAAAAATTCTAATATCAAATCTGTTTTGTATCTATTATTTATAAGTCATATCTATTAGTAACCTTTCAGACGAAGTTTAAAAATCAGAGGAATTCTATGATTGAAAGAAGAATTGGGAAATATTCTTTTTAGGAGGCGGAAGATGAAACTAAAAAATGTATTGATTGTTGTAAAGGACATAGAAAGATCAAAAAAGTTTTATAGAGATTTATTTGGACTTGAGGTTGTTCTGGACAGTGGGGAAAATGTAATCTTAACAGAAGGACTGGTTCTTCAAGAGGAAGGTCTTTGGAAAGAAACAATACACAGAGAGTTGTACTCGAAGCATAATAAAACAGAGCTTTATTTTACAGAAAGAGATATGGAATATTTTTTAGAAAAACTTCAATCTTATGAAGATGTTATAGAATATGTGACGCCTTTGACAAGAAATTCATGGGGAAGACAAGTTGTGCGATTTTATGATTTGGACGGTAATCTTATTGAGGTTGCCGGTGAAGGGTAAGGAGAAGTGATAGTGATGAAATTAGATACCATGCACCATATTGCAATTATCGGTAGTGACTATGAAAAGTCTAAAAAATTTTATGTGGATATTCTGGGGTTTGAAGTTATTCGGGAAAATTACAGGGAAGACCGGAAAGATTATAAAATTGACCTTCGTCAAGGAAATATAGAAATCGAGTTGTTTATTATTCCGGGATGTCCTAAGAGATTAAGTTATCCTGAGGCAAATGGTTTGCGCCATCTGGCATTTAAAGTAGAGTCGGTAGAAGAAATGGCAAAAGAGCTGGAAAAGTTGGGAGTAGAGGTAGAGCCAATTCGAATAGATGAATTTACAGGAGAGCAAATGACGTTCTTCTTTGATCCGGATGGATTGCCTTTAGAATTACATGGATAAAGGAGGAAGCAAAATGGATAAAAAGAAAAAATCAGGAAAAAGGACATTGATTTTGGTAGGAATATCAGTGATTTGTATTGTCGTGGGAGCATTAAGTTGGGGATATTATAAGAAAGTCACAGAGTTTAAAACTTCAAAATGTGATTTTGTACCACCATCTTCTTTTGACGCAGTAGTACAGAAGATTGATATAGAAAACAGCCAAATGGAGGTCATCATAGAAGAAGATACAGCAACACAGGAAGGGACAGAACCCCAAAGTGTAATGTTGGATTGTGAAAAGGTAGATTATAAATTGTATAATACAGAGCAGGGGGACAGGATTGAGTTTTCCTGTAAAGAAGAAAATCTGGATGATGATAGGGTGGAAATATCTAATTTCAGCAGAAAAGAGTGAAAATCCCGTGCTTGACATATTTCTTCTAATTATGTACTATAAGAGTATATAACTGCATAGTCTAAGTGGTCGTTGAGCCCTAGGTTCAAGGTTAAAAGGGAAACCGGTGAAATTCCGGTACAGTCACCTCTGCTGTGAAGCGGACGAGGAAATAGAAGCCATTGAATAGCAATTTGAGAAGGCATTTCCAAGGATGAAGCAAAGTCAGAACACCTGCCATGTATATAGAGTATTTCCGGGCTGAGGAGATTTTTTGCGTACAGCAATATGCAGTGATAAAATTCATATTGAATGATTGATTGAGAAGGTTCTTTTGCCGATATGGGAAAAGAACCTTTTTTATTTCATAGGAAATTGCGTCCTATGAAATAAACTGCTCCGCAAGGATGCGCACTGCGGCGGACAGGTATCATGTTGCTGAAGCAACCCGCCGCAGGCGGAGAATTCTGCAAAGCAGAATTCCTTTTCATAGGAAATTTCTGTATATGACACAGAATGAACAATTAAAGGAGATTGGAAATGAAAAGAAAGAATTTAAAAATAACAGTTTCTGCGATAGCGGTTATGTTAGCCATTCAGTCACCGCTGTCGGTATTAGGAGCAGAAACGTATGAGGTTTTGCAGGAGGAACTGCTGTCAGGAACAGCAGATGCTGGTGCAGAGGAGGAATTCCTTACAGGAACGGCAGATGAGACAGAATGTGCAGAGAAAATGGTTGTCTCCGATGCGCAGAAACAGGATGGAATAACAATTTATCAGCCGGCATTTGAAGGTTTAAATAAAGCTGAAAATTATTTGCAGACAGCAGTTACCAATCCCATTGTGGACTCTATTGGAGGTGAATGGGCTGTAATTGCAATGGCGAGAAACGGAAATTTGAATAATTCGGCAAAGAATAATTATTTGCAGAATATTTATCAAAAGCTGAGAGAAACGGCGGAGTCTTCATACAACAAAATATACAGAATATTCCAGAGTAACCCTTGCGCTTACTTCTATGGGAATAAATCCCACATCCGTAGAGGGGTATAATCTGTTTCAGCCTTTAGCAAATATGAAAAAGGTAAACAGACAGGGAATTAACGGTACAATTTTTGCATTGATTGCTTTTGACTCTAATCAATATGAAATCCCAAAGCTGGAAGGTTTAGGTACACAGACAACCAGAGAAGATCTTATCCAGACAATTTTGTTATCAGAAATTTCAGGAGGAGGCTGGGCGCTAATGGGAAATCAGCCGGATCCGGATATAACAGCAATGGCATTGCAGGCATTAGCTCCTTATACACAGCAGCAGGAAGTCAAAGAGGCAGTGGACAGAGGAATTGAAATGCTGGCACAGCTTCAGGATGAAGAAGGCGGTTATATCAGCAATGCAGGATATGACAGTGCGAAAAATTTGGAAAGCACGGCACAGGTAGTCATTGCCCTTTCAGCTATTGATGTGTCCTTGCTAAATTCTGAAAAATTTATGAAAAACGGAAAGACATTATTAGATGAGATGCTGCGTTTTCAGGTTTCAGACGGTTCATTTTGTCATGTGATTGACGGTGGCTCTAATCAAATGGCAACAGAGCAGGGAGCTTTAGCTTTAGCAGCATGGTATCGAGCTGTTACGGGAAGAAATTCCTTGTATGATATGACCGATGTGGAGAATGGGCAGACAGGCGGAGAGGAAACACCGGGAAA
>ENA-OQIC01000154-OQIC01000154.1-human-gut-metagenome-genome-assembly--contig:-NODE-154-length-30406-cov-2.689785_pt1 | contig 30406 bp, 31 predicted proteins | sample MGYA00242572_ERZ504736 | MGnify/ENA primary metagenome ERZ504736 (study PRJEB26092, sample SAMD00036201) | human gut metagenome | host: Homo sapiens | study: EMG produced TPA metagenomics assembly of...
TGTGGATACAAGTATTGGTCTATGGAACTTTGGCGCTCTGCACTACACGCCACCTCTACGGAAGAAGGAAAGTGAAGGCATAAAAAAAAGGCTATCTTATCCCAGACAGCCAATCTTTTGTTAACCTTAAATCTAATACTATGAAAAACACATTGCAAATATACGGACTTCCTCGAAATATCCAAAATTTCTGTCCATGACGGTCTCATTTATAACATGGTTTAATAGGAATATGCCGTTGTTAACAGATAGAGGCTGATCAAATAAAAAATTTTCACTATCTTCATCCCCAAAATCGAACATCATAACTAAAGAATATTTTGCCATGATTCATACCATACTCGATACAGACCTTTACAAATTCACCACCTCGTATGCCTACATCAAATTGTTTCCCTATGCCATGGGCACTTTCAGCTTCAAGGACAGAGACGACACCGCCTATACGGACACGTTTCTGAAGGAACTGCAAGAGGCGGTGGACAGCCTGGCACAGACCGTACTTACTGCCGAAGAGCTGGAATACATGACCCGCCACTGCCGTTTCCTGCCGAGGGTCTATTGGGAGTGGCTCTCTTCTTTCCGTTTCCAACCCGAGAAAATAGAAATCCGTCTGGACGAGAATCGGCAGCTTCACATCGAAGTGAACGACTATCTTTACAAAGCAACGCTTTATGAAGTACCTCTACTCGCCATCGTTTCGGAGATAAAGAACCAATCGTCCGGCAATGTTGCAACCTGGAAGACATCCTGTACAAACTGTCCGAAAAGACAGAACTGTCCAATAAGCATCAGCTACTTTTCTCTGAATTCGGAACCCGAAGGCGCTTTTCGTTCGATGTGCAGAATCAAGTCATCGGGCACCTGAAACAGACAGCCCATTACTGTATCGGCACTTCCAATTGCCATTTCGCCATGAAATACGGCATGAAGCCCATGGGTACGCATCCCCATGAATGGTTCATGTTTCACGGAGCGCAATTCGGCTATAAACATGCCAACTATATGGCCCTTGAAAATTGGGTAAATGTATACGATGGCGACCTTGGCATCGCCTTGTCCGACACTTATACATCTGCCATCTTTCTAAGCAATCTAAGCCGCAAACAGGCTAAGTTGTTTGATGGCGTGAGGTGTGATTCCGGTGATGAATTCCGGTTCATCGATCAGCTGACCGCACGTTATAAAGAGTTGGGCATCGACCCGACCACCAAGACAATCGTATTCAGCAACGCACTCGACTTTGGCAAAGCACTGGATATCCAGAAGTATTGCCGGGGAAAGATCCGTTGCTCTTTCGGCATCGGGACAAACCTGACCAACGATACGGGATTCAAGCCATCAAACATTGTCATGAAGCTATCGCAATGCAAGATGAACATGAACCAGGAGTGGCGCGAATGTGTGAAATTATCAGACGACATAGGGAAACATATCGGCAGCCCGGAAGAGGTGCGTGCCTGTCTATACGACTTGCGGTTGGAGTAACCTCCAACGCAAATACATTTTATCATAACAGTGCTTTGATGGCATCTGTGATTTCTTCATCGGTCCGCCCCATTCGATACCCCCGGATGACCTTTCTGATCACCCGATCCTGATCTAATATAAAGAATAAAGGTGCCGCGCCATAAGTCCGGTATGACTTGACAATACCTTCATCACCGCACAAAAAACTATAATTTATTTGATTCTTATCCGCATAAGTTCGCAGCGAATGGGGTTCACGTCCCCAGTTCTATAGAAACCACTTCAAATTCACCGGCATTGAACTTCCCTTTCAATCCGTTCAGAAAAGGAATGGATGCATGGCAAGCACCACAACCGATACCGGTGAGGTTCACCAATAGCACTTTACTTTTAAATTCGGATAACGCCACCGGTTTCTCATACATATCTTTCAACATCCAGTCGGGAGCTTTCTGTCCTATAAGATCTGTCGCCGCAGGCTGAGTGACCTTTTTTTGCTCGCCATACTTGCGGATCTCATAGTCTTGGGGCACATAATCATATAAGTTTAAACCGGCTATCGACAATTGATTCAAGACTACATCCGAACAAGTAGTAGCAGAAATCTGATGCGACATTTCCCTGCGCATTTTATAAGGCAGACCGTCCGCTTTGCTAATCCACAATTCGTAAATCGAGGTCGGGTCTCCCAAATCAAAAGGAGGCTTCGGTATGTAGTACGCTTTTCCAAAAAATTCAACCTGCCTGTCTTCATGTATCACCAACTTGAAGTAATACGCTTCTCCTAAATCCTTCCATTCGGTGGTGATACTATCTCCCGTACTCAAAGCATATCCGATGATATTCCGGGTATAACAAAAAAACGGAGGAGCCACCAACCTGAAAGGAAGGGATCTGGTCGTGAAATCATCGATCATAATCCCTTTATGCTCATGATAACTTATCATCCTCACGTTTCCATCATAACCAAATTCAAATCGCGTCGTATCCTTGGCGTCAAGACACACATAGCTCGCGCCGATGGTTGAATCAGAAGGATTGGTGTATTCTTTAATAAAACGATGAAAATTGGTAATGGCAACGGTATCGCCGGGTTGCCAGGACTGAGATTGCTCATGATAGGAAGCTGATTCTATCTTACCAAGATTACCGAGAACTTTTTTTCAAATAAGTTCTCATATCCACATCATTCTTACCACAGACATTCATGACTAACAAGAATGAAATAACAGATAACAAAATGGACTTCATAGTATTTTATATTTTAGATACACGCAAATATAGCCAATGAAAACAGAAATCGACAAGCGGTATCCCAACTTTTATACTTAATAATAATATTATAATATCTACTAACTTTTCATAGAAAAGAGACACTTTAATGGCCCGAACACAAATAGACGAAGATATTCCTATTTTAAGATCAGAAAGAAACGATTTCTCTCTTTTTAATAACACACCGTCTATTCAAAACTTATGTAATAGAAAGATACAACGCATAGATATGACATTTACATACAGAAATCTACATTATATTGAGTAAATATACCATTTTACGTACCCAAAGACTTAACTCTTTCCGAAAAAGAAGTTAATGTTTTCCCGGTAAGAAGTTAGTCTTTTCTTCAGAAGAAGTTAGTCTTTTGTCCGGAAGAAATTAATAAAGCAAAAGAAGAGGTAAAATGCATGCTTTCTGAAGTTATCAGAGAGCTCAGAGGGAGCATTTACCAACTATCATTTTAGAGAACGGAATTGAGTTACATCAACAGAATGCTTCTATACCGGAAGATTATCAATCCATAATATCAGATAAAGAGCCCCAATCACATCATTTTAATTTTGACTAATGGCAAAACAACAGCTTTTTCGGGAGCAATCGCAAAGAAGCCCGGAAAGAAACGAATACAGCCCGTATTAAAATACAGAATGACAGTTCGACGTGCTTCTGTCAAAATGAAAATCTTCATCTGAATCGTTTGTCTTTCCTCCTCTCTTTACTTACACATGCTTTTTCCGCATCAGGAGTTGTCTGATCTTCTCCCTGTCACCCACTATCCATACCAGATCTCCCAAACGAAAACCGTACTTTGATTCATGGAAATCAACTCGTCTTCCCGCTCAATGGCAACGATAAGGCTGTCATACTGTTTTCCCAACCGTGACTGGGCAATACTTTTATTCAGGAGCGGAGATTCTTCATCTACCGTGAAAGAGTGAAGCGTCACCTCTTGTCGCACATTCTTTTCGTCCGGAAAATCCTGCCGGATGTCGAGTTCCGAACGAAACTTCTGTAACTGGCCGTCTGTACCAACCACGATCAACTTATCCTGCGGATAAATGCACTCGTCACTTTGCGGAATGTATATCCTCCGTTCTCCCCTGACAATCCCCACTACATTGACACCAAACTCACGCCTGAAAGGAAGTTCCTCCAGCGACTTCCCTATATAAGATGAATAAGGAGATACCCAAACGGAGGTCAACTCGATATCTTTATCACTAAACTCACTGTTGAAACGGCTCTTCAGCGGATAGCGATTCCGGGCCGCTTCCTCCCTTCCGTTCAGATTGGTCAGGAAGTGGTTCTCCAAATGCGAATATTGGGTGAGGTTCTCCCTGAGAAGAAGTATCAGTCCCAACACGGCAACAGCTATGACAATACCTATCCCGTAATTAAGACTAAAATAACTGATGACAACTCCCGCTATGAAAAAACAGCCACCGAAACACGGAACAGAATCAACGCTACCAGCTCCCGTGATTGTAATTGTCGTCATTCCACAACTTCAGAAACACGTCCGGAGAATTGTACTTATCTGAAACAAGGGCCCACAAGAAAGGAGTCATCAGCAAAAGGGTGAGCAGGCACATCACTACACTCAGCCATCGTCCCGGGGAATCAAACATTCCGTTTATCGTCGGGTATACGGTCTGAACGGACAACAGCCAAATAGCAGTAAGGAGGACACTGTAAATAATCACTCTTCCGACAATCGTTTTCAGTAACCGTTTCCAGTCACTATCATGATTGACGGTCTTCTTGCCGGAAGCGTAACGGTCCAGGAATTCACGGGTCCGAGGGGAAAGTACTTTATAAAGCCATTCGGAAAACGGATTTGCCAACCGGATAAAATAGGGAGTGGTAAAGGTAGTGATAACGGATACCGCAACGATAATCGGGGGAACAAACGGGTCCAGCACCTTGAGCGAGGCTCCCAATCCCGCGATAATAAAAGCAAACTCTCCTATCTGGGCCAGACTGAACCCGGACTTGACGGAAACCTTCAGTGGTTCGCCGGATAGCAAGACCCCCAATGAAGAGAAAATCGATTTACCCACAAGAGTCACCAATGTAATGATAACCACCGGCCAGGCATACTGAAGCAGGACAGACGGATTGACCAGCATACCGACGGATACAAAGAAAATAGCTCCGAAAAGATCTTTCACCGGCTGTATGATGTGTTCTATATGTTCGGCCTCAACCGTCTCAGCAAGAATAGATCCCATAATGAAAGCACCCAGCGCAGCCGAAAAACCGGTACGGGTAGCCAGCACGACCATTGCAAGGCAAAGCCCGAGAGAGACAATCAACAGAGTTTCATTATTCATCAACCGCTTTGCTTTTTCAGGAAGAACGGAAGGATGAATATACCGACCAGAAACCACAAAATCAGGAAAAAGGCAACTTTCAGGACACTCATCAAGAGTTCCTCACCCACAAACTCTTTGCTCACCGCCATAGTAGAAAGGATGACCATCATCAGGATAGCGATCAGGTCTTCGACCACCAAGGTTCCAAACACAATGCCTGTAAACCGTTGGCTGCGCAAACCAAGATCATCAAAGGCTTTAATAATAATCGTGGTAGACGACATGGACAACATTCCACCCAGAAACACAGAATTCATCGTACTCCACCCCAACAGATGCCCCACCATAAAACCGATCAGTAACATACTGATCACTTCGGTTGTTGCCGTAATAAACGCTGCCGATCCGACATTCATCAATTTTTTAAAGCTAAACTCGAGTCCGAGAGCAAAAAGCAAAAAGACAACTCCTATCTCAGCCCAGGTATTGATGTTCTCCATATCGCCAACAGTCGGGAAGATGCGGACATAAGGCCCGGCCAGCAATCCGGCAACGATATATCCCAGGACCAGGGGTTGCTTCAGCCATTTAAATAAAAGAGTAATGATACTTGCGGACATCAGTATTAAGGCAAGGTCAGCAATCAAGGTAGGTAAATGTGACATAGTATGGTATGTATATTTCGTTAGTACTTCATTCCGTTTTATGCTCGTTTATTGTACCCAAAGAACAATCGGTAGTCCGTTTGTGTTCCGTATATATGACATTTATTTTGAAAAAAAGCTGCGGGGCATTGCACAAAACTGAACTTTTCGTGCAAAAAGTATCCATCCTATTCAATATTTCTCTATATTTGTCGCCGAATTGGTTCGGAATCCGTGGTCAACGGACGAAGATTAAAAGGGAATCGGGTGTAAATCCCGGACAGTCCCGCTGCTGTGAAACTCTGTATAGCATCTTATCAATCAGCCAATTTCGCACCACTGACAGAAAAAGCAAACTCTGTCGGGAAGGTCCCGGTAAGATGTAGAGTCAGTCAGAAGACCTGCCATTCGTGAATAAGAGCATTCTCTCCTCGTGGGTTAGGAAAGAAAGCATCGTTGTTAAGCCCCAAATCGTAGAAATACTGTGTTTTCATCGGGTGGACGTATGTCCGCAGGATGGAAAAGCGCGAATATGTATATGCATTTAATTGAGAAATGAATATGATTAAAAGAATCTTAGTCGCCAACCGCGGTGAAATTGCCGTGAGGGTGATGCGCTCCTGTCGGGAGATGGAAATAACGAGCATTGCCGTTTTCTCGGAAGCGGACCGAACAGCGAAACATGTGCTTTACGCCGATGAAGCTATTGCATCGGACCGGCAGCATCGAAAGAGAGTTATCTGAATATAGAAAAATCATTGAAGTGGCAAAGTCATGCCACGCAGACGCCATTCACCCGGGATACGGGTTCTTATCGGAAAATGCAACCTTTGCCCGCCGTTGCCGGGAAGAAGGCATCACCTTTATCGGTCCTGACCCGGAAACAATGGAAGCCATGGGAGATAAAATCTCGGCACGCATCAAGATGATCGAAGCCGGGGTACCGGTAGTTCCGGGCACTCAAGACAACCTGAAAAGTGTTGAGGAAGCAGTAGAACTCTGCAATCAAATCGGCTATCCGGTAATGCTGAAAGCCTCGATGGGCGGTGGCGGAAAAGGAATGCGACTGATTCATCATGCAGACGAAGTGGCCGAAGCCTATACAACAGCCAAGAGCGAATCGCTTTCCTCGTTCGGAGACGACACGGTCTATCTGGAGAAGTTTGTGGAAGAACCCCATCACATCGAGTTCCAGATACTGGGCGACAAGCATGGCAACGTAATTCACTTGTGCGAACGTGAATGCTCGGTGCAGCGCCGCAACCAAAAGATCGTAGAAGAGAGCCCTTCGGTTTTTATCACACCGGAACTGCGCCGGGACATGGGCGAAAAGGCAGTAGCTGCTGCCAAGGCCGTGAACTACATCGGCGCGGGAACCATTGAATTCCTGGTGGACAAGCACCGCAATTATTACTTTCTGGAAATGAACACCCGCCTGCAAGTGGAACATCCCATCACAGAAGAAGTAGTCGGCGTAGATCTGGTAAAAGAACAAATTAAGGTAGCCGACGGACAGGTACTGCAACTGAGACAAGAGGACATCCAGCAACGGGGACACGCCATCGAATGCCGCATCTGTGCGGAAGATACGGAAATGAACTTCATGCCCAGCCCGGGTGTCATCAAGCAAATCACAGAACCCAACGGTATCGGAGTACGCATCGACAGCTATGTATACGAAGGATACGAGATTCCGATTTATTACGATCCGATGATCGGCAAACTGATCGTGTGGGCCACCACACGGGAATATGCCATCGAACGGATGCGCCGCGTGCTTCACGAATATAAGTTGACGGGCGTAAAGAACAACATCAGTTACCTGCGCGCCATCATGGATACACCCGACTTTGTGGAAGGACACTATGACACAGGCTTCATCGCCAAAAACGGTGAAGTGCTTCAGCAATGCATCACGCGCACCAGCGAGCGTGCGGAAAACATTGCGCTGATTGCCGCCTACATGGACTACCTGATGAACCTGGAAGAAAACAACAGCGGACTGGCAGCGGATAACCGCCCGATCAGCAAGTGGAAAGAATTTGGATTGCACAAAGGGGTATTAAGAATATAAAAGTATGGAAATACATATAGGAAATCGCGTGGCCGAAATAGAATTGGTCAGCAAGGAAGACAACAAAGTGGTTCTCACCATCGACGGAAAAACGTTCGAAGCGGACGTTGTCATAGCAGAGAACGGGAATTGCAACATCCTGATGGACGGACGCAGCTCCAACGCCCAACTGATTCGCAAAGAGAACGGAAAGAGCTACAAAGTGAATACACACTACAGCAGCTTCAATGTCGAGATTATAGACAGCCAGGCGAAATACCTGCGCATGCGCAAGAAAGGTGAAGAGGAGCAGAACGACCGTATCACTTCGCCCATGCCGGGCAAGGTGGTGAAAATCCCCGTCAGTGTGGGACAAGAGATGAAGGCCGGAGAAACGGTCATCGTCATCGAAGCCATGAAGATGCAGAGCAACTACAAGGTGACTTCGGACTGCCGGATTAAAGAGATTCTGGTGCAGGAGGGCGATAACATTGCCGGAGAGCAGACGCTGATAACGTTAGAATAAAATTAAAGCAAGAATAACAATGGAAGATATAAATAAAGCTTATGCCACGTTCGCCGAACGTGACCGCATCGCTTCTTTGGGTGGAGGCGCAGCCAAGATTGATATACAGCACGAAAGCGGAAAAATGACCGCCCGCGAACGCATCGACATGTTGCTGGATAAGGGTACATTTGTAGAACTGGACAAGCTGATGGTGCACCGTTGCACCAACTACGGCATGGACCGGAACAAGATTCCGGGAGACGGCGTCGTGTCGGGTTACGGAAAGATCGACGGACGGCAAGTATTTGTCTATGCCTATGACTTCACCGTTTACGGCGGTTCGCTATCGGCATCGAATGCCAAGAAGATAGTCAAGGTGCAGCAACTGGCTTTAAAGAACGGTGCTCCGATCATTGCACTGAACGATTCGGGCGGTGCACGTATCCAGGAGGGAATCGAAAGCTTGTCGGGTTACGCTGACATCTTCTACCAGAATACGATGGCAAGCGGGGTGATTCCCCAGATCTCGGCCATTCTGGGTCCTTGTGCCGGAGGAGCCTGCTACTCTCCCGCACTGACGGATTTCATCTTTATGGTGAAAGAGAAAAGCCACATGTTCGTTACCGGGCCGGACGTCGTGAAAACGGTGATCCACGAAGAAGTCAGCAAAGAAGAGCTGGGCGGCGCCATGACACACAGCAGCAAGAGCGGTGTGACACACTTCATGGCCAACACCGAAGAAGAGCTGTTGATGTCGATCCGCGAGCTCCTCTCATTCCTCCCGCAAAACAACATGGACGAGGCACGCAAGCAGAATTGCACCGACGACGTCAACCGTGAAGACGCCTCACTGAACAGCATTGTCCCTGCCGACCCCAACGTACCGTATGACATGAAGGAGATCATCGAAAGAGTAGTCGATGGAGGCTATTTCTTTGAGGTGATGCAGAACTTTGCCAAGAACATTATTATCGGTTTTGCACGCATGGGCGGACGCTCGGTAGGCATCGTAGCTAACCAACCGGCTTATCTGGCCGGAGTGCTCGACATCGACGCCAGCGATAAAGCAAGCCGCTTCATCCGCTTCTGCGACTGCTTCAACATTCCGCTGATTACATTCGAAGACGTACCGGGTTTCCTGCCGGGGTACACCCAAGAGAACAACGGCATCATCCGCCACGGAGCCAAAATTGTGTATGCTTTTGCTGAAGCAACAGTACCCAAGTTGACCGTAATCACCCGGAAGGCTTACGGCGGTGCTTACATCGTAATGAACTCCAAACAGACGGGAGCAGACGTGAACTTTGCCTATCCGAGTGCAGAGATCGCTGTAATGGGTGCCGAAGGTGCGGTGAACATTCTGTTCCGCAAGGCAGACGCAGAGACGAAAGCCCAAGAGCTGAATGCCTACAAAGAGAAGTTTGCCACCCCCTATCAGGCTGCCGAACTGGGATTCATTGACGAAATCATCCTGCCGAAGCAGACCCGCAAACGCCTGATACAGGCATTGGAGATGACGGAGAACAAGATGCAGACCAATCCGCCCAAGAAGCACGGAAACATGCCACTTTAAACAGCTGGCGGATGGAGTAATCATAAGAGAGAGGAGGGTGAATACCAGTTTCAAACCTCCTCTCTCTCTTTTTGACCTGACTACTTTAAAAAAACGCTTTCACTTATCGCTGCCGCATCTCGTTTACAAATTCATCCGTTGTATACACCTTTTCCGCCAACAACGTGAAGTTGATAAACGCTGCCGTATCGGCATCCATCCCCGGAAGCTTGGCAGAAGCCGTAGCATCAAACACCACCGCTGCCTCAAATCCCCGTTCCTGCAACTCGCGCAAATGGGATTCTGCACAGAGATTGCCGGACATGCCGCACACCACTACTTTATTGACCCCGCGCTTACGGAGTTGCAGAATCAGATCATTGTTCTCCGGACCGTAAAGTTTGTGCGGAGCTGTAACGATGATATTCGTGCCTTCGTTGATATAAGGCTTGTAGAGATCCAGCCAGTCGGCACCCGAACCTTCAAATCCCTCACCGGTCAGTTGTCCCCGGCGCTCAAACATACCCGTGTCATGCATCAGTTCTCGATAGGCCCCTCAAAAAGCCATTGGTGATCGTGTTTGTAATAATAGTGTGGAGAGATGAATACCAGCATACCTTTCGCTGCCGCTACCTCAAAGATGCGGCGGAGGTTCTCTACCGTACCGTTCTTCTGTATATTCTCTCCAAAAGCTCCCCAACCTAAACCGTTCTCACTCAGAAAATCGTTTTGTGGGTCTGTCATTACAATCGCTGTATGTTCGTCAATAACGAACGGGGTATTGATACCTTCCATAATCTTTTTCTGTTTTTAGATGTTTATATTCTTTTTCAACCCGGGTGCTGCCGTATCGGCAGCCTCCGTTTTTTTCGACTTTGCAAAGGTCGGTATTCGGTACGGTACGGGAAATGGCCATTCAACCGGATAATTTGGCAATTCTTCCCGATTACACAAAAGCATCTATTTTCATCCCGGAAAGGGACCGGTATAGGAAGGAAGCCGGAGCAGGAACACCTATTTATATATAAAACACTTATGTTATAAACCATTAGACAGTAACTCCCGAGAGTTCTTTTTTGTATTCGGAATAATTGCCTATTCAATATGTGATATCGCTATTTCCCGTGAATTAAAAGCCGCCTATCTTTGCAACATCAGATTGAGACAACTAAAAGAAGACCCAAAACGTTATGAAAAAGAATTTATTAATTTTAGTCGCACTGCTGACATCGGCAACGATATCGGCACAGAACGGAGGAACCATTATGAAGAAGTATGAGAACCAACTACCGCAAGCCGGCAGAGGAAACGTGCATGTTGCCTACCAAGGCAAAGCCATCGACCAAATGATTTACGATTTTATGGAAGAACAGGGAATACCGGGCATGACACTTGCCATCGTACAGGCACCTTATATTCCGCGTGTAGCAGGCTACGGAGTGACGGACCTTGAAAAAGGAAACCTTGCCGCTGCCAAGACTCTTTGGCCCATCGGTCCCATCTCACAAGGATATGCAGCCGTGGCAGTGATGCAGCTCTACGAAAAAGGAAAACTAGACCTGAACGACCCGATCGGCAAGTACCTGAAAGATATACCCGAAAACTGGAAACCGATCAGTATCCTTCAGTTGATGCAACACAGTTCGGGCATTGCGGACTATCGTAATGAAAAGGGATTCGATGTATCGGCCGATTATCGCCCGGAACAACTGATCGAAACGGTAGCCGCCATTCCGCTCGCCTTCGAACCGGGGACAGACGTGAAACAGAGCGCCACAAACTTTCTGCTACTGACTTCTATCATCGAAAAGACCGGCAAGATGCCATATCACGACTTTGTGAAAAAGTATCAGATCGACTACCTGGGACTGAAACAGACATTTTTCGGCGAAGACCTGGCGAAAGTAAAACAGGAGGACGTGACCCTCACCGGCAACGTGCATCAGACATTCAAAAAAATAAAGACTACATCAATCCCTCGGAAACGACTACCGGATATATGGAAAAGAGGGTCGCCTTATCGCCGCACCGGCTGTCAGCCCGACGGCACTGAAAGGATTCTCCGACATCTGGCATCAGCCGAGAATGTGAGCCACTGGGACATCGGACTGGCGGGAAGTGCATTGATCGAAAAGCCCGAAAACCGTGACATGGTGTACAAGCCAACCCGGCTGACCAACGGCAAGGTAGTACCTGCATGGCAGGATGGCAGTTCTATAACCACAACGGCCTGATGGACATCAAAGGCAACGTATCGGGCCATTCGGCTTTCCTGAGTCGATTTACGGACGCCTCGGAGCTAGTGTGCGTTACCCTACTGGCCAATAAAGAGGGGGTAGACCTGACAAATCTGGGACGCCGTATCGCAGCCGCTTTCGACAGTGATAAGATGGGTACGGGAGCCAACGACAACCTGCTCTATACTTATGAAAGCCAGTTCAGCGTGCCCGAAACCATGACGCGCATCGAGCAGACCCTCCACACGATGGGCGTTCCCGTCTTTGCCAAGTTCGATCACGGGAAAAACGCCGAAGAAGTGGGATTACAACTCCGCCCCAACCAGGTCATCGTTTTCGGTTCACCGAAAGTTGGCACAAAACTGATGCAGGACAACCCGAGTATCTCGATCGAACTGCCGCTGAAGATCTCCGTTTGGGAGGACAAGAACGGAAGCGTATGGGCCACGTTCCCACAGATGAGGACGATGGCGGCCGAATACGGGCTGGAAGCCGAACCGGTAATCGGAAAGATGCAAGAACTACTGGAGAAAATCGTAATTAAAGGGGCAAGCGTATACTAACTTCCTGCTGTAGGGATAAACGCTTTTCCTGCAGAAAATTATTTATAAAATATTTGGAAGAAACACACGGGAAAAGTCACAAGCGGCTATAGAACAACGCAGCATGACTTCTCCCGTATTTTTTACTGTACTCAGGCATGCAAAACAGGTTTCATTCTTTTGAGTAGGTTTGTTTATCCGAAAAGATAATATTTTTGTCTTCCGGGAACAATCGTTGAGAAATAAAACAACCGACATTTTGCGTTCAGTGAACATCTGATACGGAACAGGCGGACTGAAACGGACCTCCGGAGGTATGTACCCCACCTGGAATCCGCATCAGTCCGCCTGTTCTACATTTATCTGTATATCCGTATTCTTAACTCGCTATTGCGAGAAACGGAATGACCGTCATTATCCTTTTTCTTTCAGGATCACATCGTGTGCACCACCCTCTACGATACTTGTGGATGAAACCAGCGTGATCTTGGCATTTTGTTGCAAATCGGGAATGGTAACAGCACCGCAACTGCACATCGTAGCCTTGATCTTACTCAGAGTGGCCGCCAGGTTGTCTTTCATCTTGCCGGCATAAGGCACGTAACTGTCTACACCTTCTTCAAACTTAAGCGATTCAGTTCCACCCATATCGTAACGTTGCCAGTTCTGGGCACGATTTGAACCTTCGCCCCAATACTCTTTCACGTAGTTGTTCTTGATGCAGAGCTTCTTGGTAGGCGATTCGTCAAAACGTGCGAAATAACGACCCATCATCAGGAAATCGGCTCCCATGGCAAGGGCAAGCACCATGTGATAGTCGTGCACCAATCCGCCATCACTACAAATAGGTACATAAATACCGTCCGTGCCTGATATTCGTCGCGGGCACGAGCCACATCTTGCAGGGCAGTCGCCTGTCCACGTCCGATACCTTTCTGCTCACGGGTGATACAGATAGATCCACCTCCGATACCCACCTTCACAAAGTCGGCACCAGCCTCTGCCAGATAGAGGAAACCTTCTTTATCTACACATTACCGGCACCTACCAGCACTTTATCTCCATATTGTTGCTTGATCCATTGCAGGGTCTCATACTGCCATTCCGAATAACCATCCGAAGAATCGATACAGAGCACATCTACTCCGGCTTCTACCAAGCAGGGACACGCTCCTGATAGTCACGGGTATTGATACCGGCACCTACCAACAATTTCTTGTCGGGACTCGACACCTCGTTCGGATTCTCCTTGTGGCTGTCGTAGTCCTTGCGGAAAACAAAGTAAGCCAGACGTCCTTCTTTGTCGATAATAGGAAGTGTATTGAGTTTATGATCCCAGATAATCTGGTTGGCCTCGCTCAGTGTCAATCCCACTTCACCCACAATCAGCTTCTCAAAAGGAGTCATGAATCTTTGATCTTTTTATCCAGCGGGTCTCTGGAGATACGATAGTCACGGCTGGTTACCAATCCCAGAAGATGTCCGTTTGGCGAACCGTCATCCGTTATTCCGATAGTAGAGTGACCGGTCTGGCGCAACAGGCGGAGTACGTCTTCCAACGTATGTTCCGGCGTCAGATTCGAATCACTGGTCACAAAACCGGCTTTAAATTTCTTCACTTTCCGCACCATTTCCGCCTGACTGGCGATGGGTTGCGAACCGAAGATAAACGAGAGTCCTCCGTTACGCGCCAACTCGATGGCCAGTTCGGGACCGGAAACCGATTGCATGATTGCCGAAACGAAAGGGATGTTCAATTCGATTGCTGCTTGTGTGCCTGCCGCATGTTTCACCAGCGGGGTGCGCAAAGAGACATTGGAGGGTACACACTGTTTGGTGGTAAGACCGGGAATAAGTAGATATTCACCGAAAGTTCTTGAAACTTCTTCTACGTAAACTGCCATAAGATAAGTTATTTTTTGGCATGCAAAATTACATCTTTCTTTTTAATTATGTGACTGGGGAAGGGAGATTTTTTCAATAATCCTCTCAAAAGCTTATTTTTAATCACATCAGGCAATAAAGAGGAGACTCACTCCCTGAAAGCACGCCATGTAAACCACCTTCTTACAATATCACATCCTCCTGATGTCTGTCCATTCAACTACGGATATTATTGAACACAATCTTCATATCAACCTATTTTTAAAAGTTCCTTGAATCCTTCTACCGACTTATTCGGTTCAAACTCTATCACCCGATAGTCTGCCACAGCATTAAAAGGGTCCTCACCGATTATCTTTTCTACTTCTGCACGGCTCTGAGCACGGCAAAGAATAACTCCCCCGTCCGGGGCACCTGCGGCCCGGAAGCAAGAAAGATTCCGGCAGCATAATACTTATCCAGATAGCAACAGTGTGCTTCCAGCAATTCGATCACCTTTTCGATAGGTGCTTTATAAGTCAATATTAATACGAACATGGCCCGATTTATTTTAGTTCTCCCGCAAAGGTAACACAAATCGGCCTACGTTAGGCTTTTCTTATAAATTTAATCTGAATCCGGAATATTTCTTTTAAATTAACAGGAAACAACACTACTTGGCAAACACTTTCATACCTCCGGTGTTATACATCAACATACAAAAAACAACCGCCTATGTCACAAGAAATGAAAGCATTCCCAGGAATGAAAGCTTCACAGAAACTCAACTTCAACCATTCCGAAGTTATTATCAACAGCGCACCGGACCGGAAGGTTATCTTGGAATCGACTCTGTTAGAGCAGTCATCCGTGGAAAAAGGATGTGGGGAAACCACTCCGCATGCTTGGAAAACAACATCGAAAAAGTCTCTGAAAAGACCCGTGTTTAACGAGATATGGTACACATAATGCCAGCTTGACCTGACAGAAACCTTATCCTGCCAATTCCGCCCTGTACTCCATCGGCGAAACCCCTTCGTGTCGCTTAAAATACCTACCCAGATACGACTGGTCGGGAAAATTCAGCCGGTCTGCTATCTCCTGAATACTGAGATCGGTCGATTGGAGGAGTACCTTTATTTCAAGTGCCGTAAAATCATCAATCACTTTTTTGGCCGAATGACCTGTCAGCGAACGACAGATGCTCGTCAGGTACTTAGTAGAAATACAGAGTTTGCCTGCATAGAAAACGACATCCCGTTGCGAACAGCAATATTCGTGCACCAGAGCAACGAACTTATGAAAAAGTTCGTTCGGACGACTGCCGCCCTCAATCTCTTTATGGGTGAAAAGGCGGTGTACTTTGTCGTATACATCAAGCAGGAAACTTTGCAGGTGATTGCGCGCTATCTGGTTGCGGAAACGATGATCGGTATCGGCATAAATAGCAGACGTAGCATGCAGGAGACCGTTAATGGGGGCGGTAAATTCGGAAGGAAGTGTATAACAGGGCTTCTCTTTTATAAAATGAAAAAAGGAGGGTTCAAAACGGATACAAGCCTCACGAAACATTTCAATATGTGAAGCGAAAAAGGAGACCCGAAAATCATCGCTCTTCTCATCAAGGCTGATAACAGCCCCCGGAAGGAGTACAACCTGGTATTTACCGTTATCTCGTATTTCTTCAGATCGATGGCCATTGTACCACGGCCGGCACGGCAATAAAGGATAATGGCACAATTGAGTTTATGCAAACGGTTGTAAAAGGGAGAAAAATCATCGGTCCCTGCCACAAACGGCTGGTCGAGCGTGAGGGTAAGCGGGTTTCTTTTTTCCATATCATGTTCTTTATTTTGCCTACAAAAGTAGGTCTTTTTAGTGAATTAGCCCGCATACTGTTCCGATAATGAACAATACTGGGGCGGGTATGAAAAGCAGTCGACAGTGAAAACGCTCTACCTTTGCCACGACAAAATTAAATAGGAATTATGATTGAAAAGGTTAGTAAAGTAAAGCAGGCTATATTATTCGCCTGCTGTTTGGCCGCCACCGGATGCAAGCAAGCACCGCAGGCAACTGTAGAATCGGGATACAAAGTAATAACCCTTGCGCCTACCGACCGGACGCTATCGAGTACGTACTCGGCAACAATACGCGGACGCCAAGACATCGAAATCTATCCGCAAGTGAGCGGTACACTGACACAGGTGTGTGTCAGCGAAGGAGAACGGGTAAAACGGGGACAGTCGTTGTTCATCATCGACCAAGTGCCTTACGAAGCTGCCCTGCAGACAGCATTGGCAAACGTGGAAGCAGCCAAAGCCTCACTGGCTACAGCACAACTGACGTATGACAGCAAACAGGAATTATATAAGCAGAATGTGGTTTCGGCCTTCGACCTGAGTACGGCCAAAAACTCTCTTTTGGCAGCACAAGCGCAATTGGCACAGATGAAGGCTCAGGAGGTGAACGCCCGGAACAACTTATCGTACACATTGGTAAAAAGTCCGGCGGACGGAGTGGTGGGAACACTGCCCTACCGGGTAGGAACGTTGGTGAGTGCCAGTCTGCCTGAACCGCTGACTACCGTTTCGGACAACTCGGACATGTACGTCTACTTCTCGATGACGGAAAACCAACTCTTAGGACTGATCCGACGCTACGGATCGAAGGAAGAAGCACTGAAACAAATGCCGGAAATCGGCCTCCAACTGAATGACCGATCGGACTATCCGCAACAAGGACGAATCGAGACAATCAGCGGAGTGATAGACCGGAACACCGGAACAGTCAGCCTGCGGGCAGTATTTCCCAACCGGGAAGGATTGTTGCACAGCGGCGGCGCGGGCAATGTGATTGTACCGACAGAAAAAGCGGGTGCATTGGTCATTCCGCAAGCTGCCACATTTGAGGTACAGGATAAAGTATTTGCATATAAGGTTGTGGACGGAAAAGCGCAATCCGCTCCGGTACAAGTGACACGTGTGAACGGCGGGCAGGAGTACATTGTGGAGAGCGGTTTGCAGCCCGGCGACGTGATTGTGGCAGAAGGTGTAGGATTGCTTCGCGAAGGAACAGAGATAAAAACAATAAATGGTGAATGATGAACCGAACTGCCACAGCCGCCCATCCAAGTAAGCCGGCTTTTAATATCCACTTATTAAACGTATTACTAACAAGAATATTATGAATTTACGAACTTTCATTGAACGGCCTGTCCTATCGGCTGTTATATCCATAACCATTGTCGTGGTCGGGATTATCGGATTGTTTACGCTACCCGTAGAACAATATCCGGACATTGCCCCGCCCACCATCATGGTGAGCACCAGTTACTTCGGTGCCAGCGCAGAAACTCTGCAAAAGAGTGTTATCGCACCACTCGAAGAGGCCATCAACGGTGTGGAAGACATGACCTACATGACCTCCAGCGCTACCAATGCCGGAACAGTCTCTATCACCGTCTACTTTAAACAGGGGACTGACCCGGACATGGCGGCGGTGAATGTACAGAACCGAGTTTCCAAAGCTACCGGACAGCTCCCCTCGGAGGTAAACCAAGTAGGTGTCACCACTTCGAAGCGGCAGACGAGTATCCTGCAAATGTTCTCGCTCCACAGCCCGGACGACTCGTACGACGAAGCCTTCCTGGCCAACTATATCAGCATCAACCTCAAACCTGAGATTCTCCGTATCTCGGGCGTCGGAGACATGATGATTATGGGAGGAGATTATAGCTTGCGTATCTGGATGAAACCGGACGTAATGGCACAATACCGGCTGATCCCTTCGGACGTATCGACTGTCCTGGCGGAACAGAACATTGAGTCGGCCACCGGATCGTTCGGTGAAAATTCCGATGAAACGTATCAATATACCATGAAATACAAAGGACGCCGAATCACACCGGAAGAATTCGGTGAGATCGTGATCCGTTCCACCGACGACGGACAGGTGCTGAAACTAAAAGATATCGCCACAATCGAACTGGGACAGGAAAGTTATGCTTACAGTGGTACGACGGACGGGCATAACGGTGTCTCGTGTATGCTCTTCCAGACAGCCGGCTCCAATGCCACAGAGGTGAACAACCAAATCAACCGATTCCTTGAAGAGGCAAGGAAAGAACTTCCCCAAGGAGTGGAACTGACACAACTGATGTCGTCCAACGACTTCCTGTATGCCTCCATCCACGAAGTGGTGAAGACACTGTTGGAAGCCATTCTGTTGGTTATCCTTGTCGTGTATGTCTTTTTGCAGGATATCCGCTCGACACTGATTCCACTGGTGGGGATCATTGTATCACTTATCGGTACGTTCGCTTTCATGCGATAGCCGGATTCAGTATCAACCTGATTACGTTGTTTGCCCTGGTACTGGTCATCGGTACGGTAGTGGACGATGCCATTGTGGTGGTCGAAGCCGTGCAAGCACGGTTTGACGTGGGATACAAATCATCCTATATGGCAAGTGTCGATGCCATGAAAGGAATCAGCAATGCCGTCATCACCTCCTCATTGGTGTTCATGGCAGTTTTTATCCCCGTATCGTTCATGTCCGGCACATCGGGTACGTTCTATACTCAATTCGGACTGACAATGGCCGTTGCGGTAGGTATCTCGCAGTAAACGCCCTGACACTGAGTCCGGCACTTTGCGCCCTGCTACTGAAACCGTACATCAATGAAGACGGTACCCAGAAACAGAACTTCGCCGCCCGTTTCCGTAAAGCATTCAATGCAGCTTTCGATGTTGTGGTAGAAAAATACAAAGGCATCGTTCTCTTCTTCATCAAGCGCCGGTGGCTGACAGGATCACTCCTGATAGCTTCCATCGCCTTACTGGTAGTACTGATGAATACAACAAAAACCAGTCTTGTGCCCGATGAAGACCAGGGCGTCATATTCGTCAACGTCAGTACGGCCGCAGGCAGTTCGCTACGGACGACAGACGATGTAATGAAACGTATCGAGGAACGCATGGAACAGATTCCACAAGTGAAGCATGTGCAAAAGGTGGCAGGATACGGATTGCTGGCCGGACAAGGAGCTCCTTCGGTATGCTGATCTTGAAACTGAAACCATGGGACGAACGCCCCGGAAAAGAAGATGATGTGCAGGCAGTGATCGGACAAGTGTACGGACGGACGGCAGACATCAAGGATGCCAGTGTATTCGCCATCTCACCGGGTATGATTCCGGGCTACGGAATGGGTAACGCACTTGAACTTCACATGCAGGATAAGACCGGAGGAGACGTCAATGAATTCTTCCAGACCACACAGCAGTATCTGGGAGCCCTCAACCAACGTCCGGAAATCGCCATGGCCTACTCTACATTCGACGTGCGCTATCCGCAGTGGCTGGTCGAAGTCGATCCGTCGAAATGCAAGCGTGCCGGTATCACACCGGACCAGGTATTGAGTACTCTTTCCGGATACTATGGCGGACAGTATGTGTCCAACTTCAACCGATTCTCAAAGGTGTACAAGGTGATGATCCAGTCCGACCCGCAGTACCGGCTTGACGAAGCGTCACTGAACAATACATTCGTACGCATGTCTAACGGAGAGATGGCTCCCCTCAGCCAATTCCTCACACTGACCCGTACGTATGGCGCCGAATCACTGAGCCGTTTCAATATGTACAACTCTATTGCCGTAAATGCCATGCCGGCCGATGGTTACAGTACGGGTGACGCCATCCGTGCCGTTCAGGAGACAGCTTCCACTTCCCTGCCCAAAGGTTATGGATACGATTACGGAGCATCACCCGCGAAGAGAATCAGCAAAGCGGTACGACGGCCATCATCTTCGGCATCTGTTTTCTGATGATCTACCTGATCCTGAGTGCACTCTACGAAAGCTTCCTGATCCCGTTCGCCGTCCTCCTGAGCGTACCCTGCGGCTGATGGTTCATTCCTCTTCGCACGCATGTTCGGGCTGGAGAATAACATCTACCTGCAAACCGGACTGATCATGCTCATTGGATTGCTTGCCAAAACCGCCATCTTGCTGACGGAATATGCCGCCGAACGCCGTAAGGCAGGCATGGGACTGATTGCTTCTGCATTGAGTGCCGCCAAAGCCCGCCTGCGCCCGATATTAATGACGGCATTGACCATGATCTTCGGTCTGCTCCCGCTGATGGTAGCCAGCGGCGTAGGTGCAAACGGTAACCGCTCGTTGGGAACAGGTGCTGTAGGTGGCATGGTCATCGGTACACTGGCACTGCTGTTCATCGTACCGTCGCTGTTCATTGCCTTCCAATGGCTACAGGAACGGATACGTCCCGTACAGATAGAACCAAGTCATGACTGGCAGATTCAGACAGAGCAGGAAGTGAGTGAACACGAAAAAGAAGAAGCTAAGAATCGCCTCTAAAATAAATAAACAAGCATGAAAAAGTTAATCATATCCCTTGCCGCTATCCTCGCCCTAAGCAGTTGCGGCATCTACTCCAAATACAAACCCGTCACGGAGATTCCCGACGGACTTTACGGACACGGAGGAACAGACATCCCCGGGTTGACTTCTGCCGATCCGGAAATCCAACGAAGTGATACTGCCGCCAACTTCGGCAACCTCAGCTGGCGGGAGGTTTTCACCGACCCGTATCTGCGCGTACTGATCGACTCTGCCTCGTGCGCAACACCGATCTGCGCACTGCCCACTTACGGGTGAAAGAGGCTGAAGCTACCTTGCTTTCCGCACGCCTCTCCTATCTGCCGGCTTTTTCACTTTCTCCGCAAGGTACGGCAAGCAGCTTCGATGGCGGAAAAGCTACTCAGACCTATTCACTGCCCGTCAGTGCCAGTTGGGAGATCGATATCTTTGGCCGACTGACCAATGCCAAACGTCGTGCCCAAGCTGTCGTGGCCCAAAGCCGAGATTATGAACAGGCGGTGCAGACCCAACTGATTGCCGCCGTGGCCAACAACTATTTTACCTTGTTGATGCTCGACGCCCAGATCGAAATCTCCACCGCTACGGAAGCTGCCTGGAAAGAGAGCGTCGCCACCACCCGTGCCATGAAAGCAGCGGGAATGGTGACCGAAGCTGCCTTGTCGCAAACCGAAGCTACCTATTATAATATATGTACAACTCTGCTCGATCTGCAAGAACAGCTCAACCAAGCCGAGAACGCCCTTTCTTTGCTGCTGGCGGATGTCCCCCACCGTATCCCCCGCGGACGTCTGGCCGACCAACAGCTCCCGGAGAATCTATCGGTAGGCGTACCCCTGCAGATACTCTCCAACCGGCCCGACGTACGCAGTGCCGAACAGTCGCTGGCACAGGCATTCTACACTACCAATGCCGCCCGTTCCGCCTTTTACCCCTCGATCACACTGAGTGGCAGTGCGGGATGGACCAATTCGGCAGGTGCCATGATTGTCAACCCCGGTAAGTTTCTTGCCACAGCAGTAGCCTCTCTTACCCAGCCCTTGTTTAACCGCGGAGCAACATCGCCCAACTCCGCATAGCCAAGCGCAGCAGGAAGAGGCACGCCTCAGCTTTGAGCAGACCTTACTCAATGCCGGAAGTGAAGTCAACAATGCTCTGGTACAATATCAGACGGCACGAGACAAATCGGCCTATTTCAACCGTCAGGTAGCCTCTCTGGAGAATGCTGCACGCAGCACGCAACTACTGATGAAGCATGGTAACACGACTTACCTGGAAGTGCTCACCGCACAGCAGACACTGCTTAATGCGCAACTCTCCCAGGTGGCCAACCGCTTTACCGAAATCCAGGGAGTCATCACCTTGTATCAGGCATTGGGAGGAGGCAGGGAAACTGCCTCCGGAGAAAGAAATTCTTAACAGAAGAATACAGCCTAACTTTTCAACCTTTCTTAAATGATGACGACTGTCTGTCCGGTACCTTGTGTACCGGGCTGCACAGAAAAAGCCCGTACTACCTCTTCTCTAACAAAAAGGATGTACGGGCTTTCCTGTTTTAAACGGTATCTTATGCGTTCAGCGCCTGTTCGATGTCCGCGATAATATCATCTGCATTTTCGATTCCCACCGACAAGCGGATCAGATCCGGACGAACACCGGCTTCTATCAATTGTTCGTCTGTCAGCTGACGATGCGTATGACTGGCGGGATGAAGCACACATGTGCGTGCATCGGCTACATGGGTAACGATGGCCGCCAGCTTCAGCGAATCCATAAACTTGATGGACAACTCACGACCGCCTTTCAAGCCGAAAGAGATCACACCGCACGAGCCATTCGGCATATACTTCTGCGCCAGTTCGTAGTATTTGTTGCCCGGCAGACCGCAATAGTTTACCCATGCCACCTTGTCGTTCTGCGCAAGATATTCGGCTACCTTCTGTGCATTGCCACAGTGCTGAGGCATGCGCAAATGCAACGTCTCCAAGCCCAGATTCAGTAAGAAAGCGTTTTGCGGACTTTGAATACTGCCCAGGTCACGCATCAATTGCGCGGTTGCCTTTGTCATATAAGCGCCCTTGCCGAAAGCCTTGGTATAGGTCAGTCCGTGATACGATTCATCCGGTGTGCAGAGTCCCGGGAACTTGTCCGCATGGGCTTCCCAATCGAAGTTTCCGCTGTCTACGATGCAGCCGCCTACACTAGTGGCATGCCCGTCCATGTATTTAGTAGTGGAGTGAACCACGATATCGGCTCCCCACTCAAACGGACGACAGTTGATCGGTGTCGGAAATGTATTATCAACAATCAAAGGCACACCGTGACTATGGGCAATGCGGGCGAATTTCTCAATGTCGAGCACTTCAAGCGACGGATTGGAGATGGTCTCGCCGAACAGTGCTTTCGTATTCGGACGGAAAGCCGCCGAAATCTCTTCTTCACCGGCATCGGGGCTGACGAAAGTGACATCGATACCCAATTTCTTCATCGTCACGCCAAAGAGGTTAAACGTTCCGCCGTAGATGGCCGACGAACAAACAAAATGATCGCCCGCCTGGCAAATGTTGAATATGGCATAGAAATTGGCAGCTTGTCCACTGGAAGTCAACATAGCTCCCACACCTCCTTCGAGAGCGGCAATCTTGGCGGCTACAGCATCGTTCGTCGGATTTTGCAGACGGGTATAAAAGTAACCGCTGTCTTCAAGATCGAACAAGCGGGCCATCTGCTCACTGGTTTCGTATTTAAAAGTAGTACTTTGATAGATGGGCAGCACGCGCGGCTCGCCCTTTTTCGGAGTCCATCCTGCTTGTACGCACAGGGTTTCGGGCTTGAATTGTTTTGCCATAATGATATTGAGTTTACGATTATATTGCCTTAAAAAAGTTATATCGACGCAAAAGTAGAGAAAATTATTGGTTTAAAAGGCTATCTTTGCGAGCGAAAAAGCAAAAATTCACCTTAGAAGTCAAACAATAGCACAGCAGCCCGAGCCTGCATCTTTTATACGTAGCGATATGAAAAGAAAACTCTGTCTTCTCCTGTTCTTCTGTCTTTTATTGACTGCCCCGGCTTTGCGGGCACAGCAGAAAGCCACTCCCAGATCCGGTGAAGGTATCTCTACCTTCCTCCTGCGCCACAACCGCGCCCCGAAGAAATACTACAATGATTTCATCGAACTCAACAAAGCCAAACTAGGGAAGAGCAGAACTCTTAAAATGGGTGTCACTTACCTGATTCCCCCTGTCAAGAAAGCATCGGCCGCCACTTCCGGAAAAACGACGGAGGCAGCAGCCGAAAAGACATCCGCACATCACCCGCGCCGTACGGAAGTCAACGAGCCGCTCTTCGGGAAGTGGCTTTCAAATGTCAAGGTCACTTCCAATCGCCTTGCCGGTACCTGCTTCTATGTTGTCAGCGGACATGGCGGTCCCGATCCGGGCGCCATCGGACGCGTTGGCAAACACGAGCTCCACGAAGACGAATATGCCTACGACATCGCCCTTCGCCTTGCCCGCAACCTGATGCAGGAGGGTGCCGAAGTCCGTATCATCATTCAAGATGCCAAAGACGGCATCCGTGACGAGGCTTATCTCTCGAACAGTAAACGTGAAACCTGCATGGGCTCTCCCATCCCGCTGAACCAGGTACAGCGCCTTCAGCAGCGTTGCGACAAAATCAATGCCCTTTATCGTAAAGACCGCAAGAAGTATAAATACTGCCGCGCCATCTTCATTCATGTGGACAGTCGCAGCAAAGGTACCCAGACCGACGTCTTCTTTTACCACTCCAACCGCAAAGCCGAGAGTAAGCGCCTCGCCAAAAACATGAAGGAAACCTTCGAATCCAAATACGGCAAGCATCAACCTAACCGGGGGTTTTCGGGCACCGTAAGCGGACGCAACCTCTATGTTCTGGCCCACACCACGCCCGCCTCTGTTTTTGTCGAGTTGGGCAACATCCAGAATACCTTCGACCAGCGTCGCCTGGTGATCCCCTCCAACCGGCAGGCACTCGCCAAATGGTTAATGGAAGGGTTTATAAAAGACTATAAATAAACAGAACCTCTTGTTTTTCTGAAAGATTACAAAAGGATGTGAATGTACTGAGAGCAGATGACCGGAGTGAGCCGATAAATCCTATATTTGTTGCCGGATGTAAAGTAAAACTTTTAAAGTCATTTTTATGGAACAGTTATCTTTTATAGAATCATTCCGGACTTCTCCTTTCATTCTCACCGAAGGCGCTATCGTAGAACGTTTGCGTCACGAGTTTCACATTTCACCGGACAAACACATTGCACATGCCGCACTGATCTACGATGACTCCCATCGTGAGATTCTGGCATCCATCTACCGGCAATACCTGCAGATAGCCACTGAGTTCCGCCTGCCACTGATGCTGATGACTCCCACCCGCAGAGCGAACATCGAGCAAATAGCCGCGTCCGATTACCGGCATAAAAATGTACTGGCGGATACTATGGCCTTTCTCTCCCGCTTCCGTGACGAAGCTTCCACTCCCGTATATATCGGCGGACTGGCCGGATGCCGCGGCAATGCGTACGACGGCCGCTACTATCTGTCGGTAGAAGAAGCCATGGAGTTTCATTTCCCGACAGTCCGCACGCTGGCACAGTCGGGGGCGGACTATCTGTTTGCCGGCATCATGCCGCAACTGACAGAAGCCATCGGAATGGCCAATGCCATGGCTGCAACAGGACTGCCTTACATCATCAGCTTCATGGTATGTCGTGACGGACGCCTGATAGACGGTACTTTCATTCATGACGCCATCGATGCCATCGAAAAGGAAACTTCCACCCGCCCACTGTGCTATATGGCCAACTGCGTACATCCCGATGTGTTGCACCAGGCGCTGCTGCATCCCCGGAACGATACGCCTTTGGTGCGTCAGCGCTTTCAGGGTATTCAGGCCAATGCCGCCAACCTCAGCCCGGAGGAACTGGACGGATGCGATCATCTGATTTCTTCTTCACCGGAAGAACTGGCAGACAGACTGATGACACTGCTGTGGGACTTTCCGTTAAAAATCTGCGGAGGCTGTTGCGGAACCAACCAACAGCACATGCACCGTTTCGCAGAGATGCTGGCTTACCGCCGTGACAATAAAGCGTGGTAACTGTCTGCTCCGGTAAACGGGACCGCCCGTGCCGGCAATGCAAACTCTCACTCCTTCCTCCTGCGGTTCAGATATCTGCGCAACAATGTGGGAGTAAAGCAGAAGATCAACTGGGCTTTACTCCACTTGTAGCATTGCTGGAACACAAGCATACCGATAGCGATGAACAGGGCAGCGCCCGCAGCAGCTTGCAGAGGCAGCCAATGCACACCCTCTTGCGGGACTATCAGAGGGATCAACGCCAATGCTCCGGCGGGAGCAAAGTACTTTCCGGTCCACTCGAAGACAGCAAACAAGCAGCAGATGATGAGCAAGGCGACCACCGTTTCGGGCAAATGCAAAAAGGTATGCCCGATGATCTGAAAAGCAGTCCCCAAGGCAGCTCCGGTAACCAAAACAGAAACACCTGCATGGGGCGGTTTCTGAATCCGGCCTTCGAATTGACAATCTCCGTGAATGTCACGATCAACGGAGGAATAATGAAATAACTGCATTCGCAGGAGATAGAAAGGGCAGCTACCAGTGAAACCCAAAAGAGCAGAGCCGCCCAACGGAAAATCTCCTTTTTCCACTCACGCCCGGGCAGGACGTAATCCGTCTCCCGGCGCAAACCTCCTTTTTCCATCAGCCTCTGTCCGGCAACAAGCACGGCGGAAAGCAGGAAAACGGCCGACGGATAGATCCAGGTCTCAGTGTGCAGCAGCACCGGCAGCATACAAGCCGAAATCAGCGGAATCAGAGTAGCCCGGCTGAACAGCAGGCAGCAGGCAGCAAAGGCAAATGCCAGACATAAATTGCAGAGCAACGGCAGCGTGGAGTAGCGCACGATACAAACTCCGGCAACAGCCCCTGCTGTCATCAGCCAATCAGCTGCCAACGCCCGACTTCCAAACCCGCTTATCGATCACCCACAAGCCGACGGCGAGCGCCGCCATCTCCGGGAAGATAATCTCTTTCTCGCCTGTCCATTCGGCTATGCCCACCATCAGCATCACCATGAAAACAGAGAATACATATCTGACTTTTTTCGTTTTGTCCATCATGAAGTCCAATAAAGATCCGCAAAGATAGTCATTTATCAGGAGGCATCCCTCCCGAATGGCTACCGGATGGAAATTTAACCGTAAAAATTCGACGATCGTCCGATCATAACCGTCCCGGATTTGTTACTACACCAAGTGTAACATCAAATTCTTATGACCATGTCCGATTTCAACCCCAAACCGTCCGACAAACTGACGGCAAGTGAACGTAAAGAACTGGATACCTCCGAGTTCGGCATACCCCAATTAAGAGAGTTCCCCATCCACGACGCCGCCCATGTACGCGCGGCAGAAGCCTACTTCAGGTATGCGCCCGAAGAGTATAAAGCGCAGTTGGCACGCAACATCCTGGCCAAAGCACATCTGCTGGGAGTGAACGTAAAAAGCCCCGCCATCCTGGAGTGGGCGGAGAAATAACCGGAAATAAAAGCAATAAGGCAGGCGCGCGAAGAAAGATTCCCGGATTATTTCCTACTTTTGTACCCATATACCCCCTCACTTTATAAAAACTGTTGTATATGAGTTTCTCAGGATTCGTTTTTGATATGATCAGGCGCAATAAGGAGAACAGAGACCTGCTTACTCTGCGCCGGGAACGGATGAAGGACCTTCAAGGTAAAATGTACCGGAAAGGGACGCTTCAAAATCCGAATGTAACCCTGGAAGAACTGGAGAAGATAGAAAAGGCCACCCGTGAAAAGGAAAAAGCGGAAACACAATATTATCTGCGCGCCACGCTGATCTTCCTGACCGTGACAGCCATACTGGCACTCATACTCTGGTGGATATTGTAGCACCGTCCCCGCTTTAGAGAACCGTCGGTTCCACATCCGTTACCGTTCACCTCCTCATACCTTTATTCAACCGATTATGAACACAAAGACATACCCTTGGCTGCGTACGGCCGCATCGGTGAAACAATAAAAGAGAATGCTCAGGACTACGGACGGTGTCTGCCCTTCTGAAAACGAATGGGACTTATTTGTAACCGGTATGAAAATATTCTTTCATGCCGGGATGATATTCGTCGGATAAACACTACCTTTGTTGGAATACAACGTTTCCAACCTAATATCAATCCATATAACATGACTCCAGATTTCGATTACAGTGAAGTGCCTTTCGGATTCAACTATTGCCTCAACAAATCATGTAAGCAAGCCTCCACCTGCCTGCGCTACCGGTTGTACACTCATATTCCGGCAGCTTGCCAGACCATAAGAATAATCAACCCCGTTTACGCCGCCACCATCGACGACGTGTGCCCTTTCTTCATGCCCGACAAGAAAGTGCGGTATGCCTTAGGCATCACCCACTTGCTGGATCATGTGCCTTACAGTGACGCAGTCAGCATCAAAAGACAAATGCTGGCACACTTCAAGCAGGCCACTTATTATCGTTGCCGCCGCAAAGAACGGATGCTCGATCCTTCCGAACAGGAATACATCCGTAAATTATTTGTCAGTAAAGGGATCAAAGAACTACCGGTATATGATGAATACATAGAAAAGTACGACTGGTAGCACAAGCATTTATAAAGAAACCGGCAACTTCGGTAAAGGGAAAGGATTGCTTCATAAAAGAGAAACGAATGCTTTGTCAAAGGGGAGAAAACGCCTTGTTGAAAGGGAATGGCAGACCTCTCCCAAAGGAAAAATCGCACGACCCAAAGAAGGCAGTCAACCTGCCGAAGAGAAAAAACCTACTATCTGAAAGGGAGCAATCACTTCAACAAAAAAAATAATCACTTCAACAAAAGGGGAATAGTGCCCTCTTCAAAGAAAAATAATCGATCTGTCATAGAAAAGCAGTTGCCTCACCACAGAAAAAGAGCTGCTTCACCACCCAAGAACAGTTGCTTCACCACAGAAAAACAGACATTTAACCGATGACAAACAGATATTGCTTCCATGGCAAATCATCATTTAAATGAAGAGAAACCTTCCACTAAAGTGTCACAATCTTTACTTCTAGGCGACAACTTTTTGTCGCCCGAGAGAAAAAAGTTTTTCACCTACACGACACAAAGTGAAACAATAGAGAAAGGAATAAATACATCTCAATCTACCGGATTCTTCCACTGAATTCTTCTAATAAACTTATCGGATTCTATATTCAAAATAAGATTGCGAATGTACCGTTTTTTACAGAAGCTCCGATTCAATATCCAAGGGTAGCCGGATGTAATTGTGCGATAGTGAACTGCCTTTGTGCGTGTCCGCACAATAGCAAAAGAGTGTTCAGGAATATATTGTATTATATAATAGCCATTTAGCGATATGGCATGATTCTTGCGATCATAAAGAAAAAACAGTAATAGAACCATGATCAAGCATTACTTGAAAGTAGCATTACGCAATTTGATGAACTTTAAGTTCATAGTCTTATTTCGGCTATTTGTTTAGCGATAGGTATCACCTGCTTCAGTATGATGAATTATTTTATTGATGCCATAACGGGTAAAGTAGAACTGTCCGATAATAATAAATACAGCATCCGGTTGTCCGGAGCATCTTCCCAGACAGCCGCCGATATCTATTTGTTTAAGGAGGATTTTGATTATCTGAAAGAGTTGCCGATAGCGGGCATAGATACCCTTGTGGCTTCTTCCTCTTATAGCAATGGAAAAGAGATTACGGCCATCGACAAAAAACAACGGGAACTGCCGTTTTTGGTGTCGTTCCAAAATGTATCATCCAATTATTTCACCTATAATTCGCTCCAATTGAAGTATGGCAATCAAGAGATAACAGCTCCCGACGAGGTGATCGTCTCCCGATCGTTTGCCCGTAAAGCATTTGGAGAAGAGAATCCGATAGGCCAGGTCATCCGTCAGGAAACAGAGGCTGCCAACCCGTCTGATCTTATGGTGTATAAAATTGTCAATGTTGCTTTGACAGAAGAAAAAGATTCTCATGGGAAAACGATCGATTGTTATTTTCCCTTGTCCGCAAAATCCCGTACTCCGCTCTGCATCAGATCACGTCTCACCGGACAAACCACGACCGAAAGCCTGAATAAACAGTTAAAAGGCCTGACCTGGAAGCATGGAGACCAGGATATCTATTTATATGCCTCCCTGGAGTCGGAACAGAATAGCAGTGTTCAAAGAACGATAAGCATTCTGCTCGCCCGGTTTATAGCTTCGCTGATCTTATTGTCTGGTTTGATCAATTTTCTGAAATTCATTATCCAGATGTTCTATAACCGGCAACGAGAACTGGTGCTTCGCAAATGTATCGGTTCGGACATCAAAGGATTGTTTGCCTTGCTTTTCGCCGAAATCTTCTGGATGCTATCTGTCGCTTTCCTTCTGTCCTTGGCCGTGACGGAAATCACGCTCTCTCTGATATATA
>ENA-OQIC01000156-OQIC01000156.1-human-gut-metagenome-genome-assembly--contig:-NODE-156-length-30382-cov-2.563642_pt1 | contig 30382 bp, 41 predicted proteins | sample MGYA00242572_ERZ504736 | MGnify/ENA primary metagenome ERZ504736 (study PRJEB26092, sample SAMD00036201) | human gut metagenome | host: Homo sapiens | study: EMG produced TPA metagenomics assembly of...
CGAATAAATAAAATACAAAACCTCTGCCCACAGGGCAGAGGTAGTATTAATAATCACTAGTTATGCTAAGCACCTGACGTATATTAGTTCATATCAAACTTAATTAAGTCGTTTATGAATTAAAAAAATAATTCCCGGTCAGTGTATAGTACAGGTAGTGACATTGATTAACCTCGCCATCCTTCGTGGGTTATCGGCAATCCATCAAGGCAGGTCTTCTGGCTCAAGTTCAACGCAACAATCACCTTCCCAGAAACTTCCAGTGGTATTTTGATTGTGCTCCCTCTTACAGCGGCGGGACCGCGGCAGCTTCTACTGCTCTTCTCTATTAAGTCGGGCACCTTGAAGGTCGTATTCATTTGATAATCATCATAGCAGAATAAATGTCCACTGTCAATGCAATACCGGTAGGGTATACTCACTGTGAATGGAAATTACCCGGGTCATATAACTCCTAGGAATAAGGGACTTATTTATGAGTAATAACTTTTGGTTATTTGTGATACACTTTTTTGATTACACATAGGCAAAGGAGTCAAAGTTTGGTACTATGAATAGAGAATGGTGTTCACCATAGGGCAATGTGCTTTATGATAAATAGCTATATATTAACAAAGGAGGTCCATCGTATGGATCAATTTACAAATGGTGCCGGTCCTAATGAACTATCGGAATCGGTATATGAAGTGGCATTTACGCTGTATTGGAACGTGAAGAGTATCAAGGTGAACCTTTACATTCCAAATTATTAGCTCTTAAAAGCGCCATGGGCGAAGAGGATTTTAACGAATATATTAACAGCTTATTGCGCATTACCTATAATTGCAAACAATTGTGGTTAATTACTAAAAGCGAACGTAAACGTACGTTAATTGAAGGCAAATTTTTACCTATGATTGCTGAGATTTTTGAAGTAGCAGCACCGCGCGTGTTCTCGCAACCATAATTATTATCAATTATAGGCGTAACAATACATTGCTTTTTGATTGAATGAATGACTAAATTAAGAAACTTGATGTATAAAAATTCATGAATGAGGAATATTAATTATTAGTTGTTATCTGTATCAATCGTAGACCGTGATTGGTATAGTATTATCTGAATTATTAATATAATACCTGTAAGCAAGTAGTATTCTTTGTAATAGTAATGGGATATAAATTCTCTTTAAATCGATGAAAATAGAAGTGAATCGGTAAAGATAAATATAGTTGATGAAAATATAATTAAATTTCCGATTTATCATTGATAATCATTGATAAGTTTGAAAATGAGAGAAATTCTCATTGACTAAAAATAAAATCTAACGTATCATTATACCAACGAAGAATAATCAACATGTATTTCGAATGTATTCGATAATGTGAAATATGACAGATTTTTGTCAGATTAAGAGGTTCGATTATGGTATAAGTTTAGAGGTATTTTTGATATCGGAGGATTTATAAAATGAGTACAAAGGGTATTATCTTAGCGACATTCGGTTCAATATACGGCGAAGCCGTAGAGAAATCCGTAGGCATAATGGAAGCAAAGATTAAAAAAGCATATCCCGATGCAGTAATTCGCCGTGTCTTTTTGGCGGATGCGCTGGTGGAGAAGTGGAATGAAAAATATGAAAAACCGGTACAATCTTTGGAAGCCGTGTTGGCTGAATTTAAGAATACCGGCGTCCGCGATGTATTTGTTTTACCATTTGCCTTGGTAGCCGATCAATGTTATCAAAAGATGCGTAAAGCTATTGCCGCATTTACCTATAATACTGAACGAAACGCCATGCGCATTCACGTAGGTAAGCCACTCTTAAGTTCTTTAGGTGTAAAAAACTATGCCGATGATTATGTGGCTACCATTGATGCCATTATGAAGCACGTGAATATTCGCGCCTTGAATAAATCCATTTTGCTTATGGCAAACGGCCAAAATCAATTGGAATTCAGTGCTTTGCAGTTAAAATGCTTATACGGTAACGGCCAAAATGTGGCGGTGTTTACATCGAATGGATTCCCTAATTTCAAACAGGCTTTAACTTTATTGGAACGCTTAGATCATAAAGAAGTTTGGTAGTGCCGTTGGCGCTTATCGGCTCAGAACATTTGATGGACTTCTTAGGTGGCGATCGTTCCGATTCCGTAGCTACTTTGCTTACTGAAGAAGGCTATGGTGTTTCTATTTGGAATGAAGGCTTAGGTGAAAACCCGTTTATTCAAGAGTTATTCTTAAAACATTTAGCCCAGTCCATTCGCATGATTGAGCGTAAACAGCAGGCGCATCAGCAGGCTAAGACGGAAAGCGTAAACCGCTCGAGTATGGCTGTTTAATACGTTAAAATTACATACTAACGGTCCTCGTTTGGGGACCGTTTTTTTAAAGGAGGGTGTATGAAGCAAGCTGTTTTAGTAGTCGCTTTTGGCACTACGGTGCCAACGGCACGGATCAATCAAATCGATCCGGTTGTGGATTTTATCAAAAAAGAGTTTAAAGACTATGAAGTTCGTTTAGCTTTTACTTCACGCATTATTGTTAAACGTTTGCGTGAACGGGGCGAAGAAATCGATACGGAGCAGAGTGCCATTGAGGCCTTAATTGCTGAAGACTATGAATCCATTGCGGTGCAACCGCTTCATATGATTGGCGGCGAAGAATTTGATAAATTGAAAGCCAATATAATGGCTTATGAAGGACAAGGTTCTTTGAAACACATTGCTATGGGACGCCCTTTACTGTATTTTATCGGTCAGGAAGAACGACCTGATGACTATGAAGCACTCATTGAGAATTTTATAAAAAAACTTAATGTACCGGCAGAAGAAGGTCTGTTATTGGTCGGTCATGGTGGCATGAGCGTAGGTAACACGGCGTATGCCGCGTTACAGTTGAAATTGTGGCGTGCCGGTCATACCAATGTTCGTGTGACGACCTTGGAATGCTTCCCCGAATTGGAGGATACGGTTATTCCGTGGGAATGGCTTGACGGGAAACGGCCGGGACGCATTCAGGTGCATCCCCTTCTTTTAGTGGCCGGTGATCATGCCTTAAACGATATCTTCGGCGATGAAGATGACAGTGTACAATCCATGTTGGAAGAAGCAGGCTTTGAGTGGTACGTCATTTGAAGGGACTTGGTGAGTATCGCGGTGTTCAGGAAATATTCGCAGACCACTTAAAAGATGCCATGGCCGGGCGCTATGAAAAACGCAGTCCCATCGGCCGAGTATTCCTAAGATTAAATAAAAAATACTTGCTCTTTGCGGCAAGTAACGCATACAATAAGAAGTATTATCTAAGCAAGATTCAATTTCAAGATAGTTTTGTTATCAAGTGTTAAGAAAAGGAGTTTATCATGAAAGGTAAATTATTTGGTATCGGCGTAGGTCCCGGAGATCCGGAATTAATGACTGTCAAAGCAGCTCGTATTGTAGGCGAAGCGGATATTATTATTACGCCAAAAACCGAAAAGAAAGACGGTTCCGTAGCGCTCAACATTGCTAAACCGTATATCCAGGAACATACGGAAATCGTGCCGGTTGTGTTCCCAATGGTGCTTGATGACAATGCGCAGGCTGAAGGTTGGCAGGAAGCCAAAAAATCATCCTCAGCTATTTGGAAGCCGGTAAGAATGTAGTATTCCTTACTTTGGGCGATCCAATGTTCTACAGTACGTATATGTATGTATATCGTTTGATTGAAAACACCGGTTTTGAAATCGAAACAATTCCGGGCGTAACCGCATTCTGTGCTATCGGTTCCCATTTAGGTTATCCGATTGTAGAAAAGGAAGAAGTGTTGGCTATTGTGCCGGCTACAGCACCTAAAGAGAAAATCGACAAAGTATTAGCAGTTGCCGATGATGCGGTAATCATGAAAGTATATCGCAATTTCCACGAAGTTCAGGAAGTTTTGAAAAAACACGATATGGCTGATGATGCTGTAATGATCAGTCGTGTTGGTCTTGATGGCGAAGAAGTATATCGCGGTCTCGATGAGTTACCGGCTGATTTGAAATTAAACTATTTATCCACTGTATTGGCTAAGCGTAAGGATCGCTAAGACTATGAAATCATATGCTATTCCGAGAGTTGTCATCGCCGGAACAAATTCCGGTGTAGGTAAAACGACCATTGTAGCCGGTTTATTGGCGGCGTATCACGAGCAGGGCAAGGCCGTGCAAGCTTTTAAAGTGGGCCCTGACTATATTGACCCCGGTTTTCATAAACTGGCCAGCGGTCGTGATTGTTACAATTTAGACACATGGTTGGTACCGCCCCATAAAATGAAGCCTTTCTTTGCCGGTATGGCAGGGGATGCGGATTTGGTGATTGTGGAAGGCGTTATGGGCCTCTATGACGGCGGCCGTGAAGGCGTGAGCTCCACCGCAGAAATCGCTAAATCGCTTGATGCACCGGTTATTTTGGTTATTGATTGTAAAGCTATGGGCGAAAGTGCGGCAGCGATTGCCAAGGGCTTTAAAGAGTATGACCCGGCCGTTAATTTGGCGGGCGTCTTGCTCAACCGCATCGGCTCCGACAATCATGAGCATATGATTCGTACAGCTATGGAACGCTTGGGGATTCCCGTTATCGGGGCCATTCGGCGCGATGAACGGATGCATTCGCCGGAACGTCATTTAGGTCTTACGCCGGTGACGGAAACGGATCCGCAATCGGCGTTGACGACGATTCGCGAAGCTGTAAAGGTTAGTGTCGACTTGGATGCATTGGCTAACTTAGCCACGGCGGCGCCAACCTTGATGGTGCCGGAATTGACCGCAAAAGAAGTGACGGGGCCAAAAGCTCGCATCGGGGTAGCCTATGATGAAGCGTTTTCTTTCTATTATCCGCCAGCTTACAGGCTTTGGCGGCGGAAGGGGCGGATTTGGTTTACTTCAGCCCGCTTACCGATAAAACGTTACCTGATGTAGATGCCTTGCTTTTTGGTGGCGGTTTTCCGGAAATGTTCCTCGAAACACTTAGCGAAAATACAGGCTCATGGCGGCTATACGGGATGCAGCCGCTGACGGTATGCCGATTTACGCGGAGTGCGGTGGTCTCATGTATCTTTGCGAGTCGGTTACCGATTTTGAAAATATTACCCGTCCTATGGTTGGCCTTGTGCCGGCTAAGACAGTCATGCAGGCTAAATTACAAAAAGTTGGCTATGTAACGGCTACGGCTTTAGGGGATACCTTATTGGCACCTAAAGATGAATCTTTGCGTGGTCATGAGTTCCATTTTTCTACGATGGAATTGTCACCGCAGATTACCGAAGCTGAATTCCCGTGGGCTTTTCATTTCGAAGGGGGCCGCAAATTGCAGTCTTATAAAGGCGGTTACAGCAAAGACAATGTATTGGCCAGCTATTTGCATTTAAACTTTGCCGGTAATGAAGCGGCGGCGGAACGTTTTGTGGCGGCTGCCAAGGCCTATCGTGCCAAGGAGGCTTAGGATGACTGATAAAGTGTTAAAATCCAATACGACGGCTGAAGCTATGTCGGTTGCCACTATGGCGGACGCAACTACCACGGGTGCAACTACAGCGGCTGCAACTGCGACGGCTAAGCCTAGTCGAGGCCTCATTCTGGTCAATACCGGTGACGGCAAGGGCAAAACAACGGCCTCTTTAGGGGTTGCTTTGCGTGCCGTTGGCAATGGTTATCGCGTGCTGATTTTACAGTTTATTAAGGGCGGTCAAGCTATGGTGAACTGAAAGCAATAGAAGCGCTACAAAAGGCCGGTATGCCTATCGAAATTCGCCCTATGGGTAAAGGCTTTGTTTTTCACAATAAAGAAACTTCGGAGGCTGATTTACAAGCTCATCGGGCAGCGGCTGATAATGCCTGGCAGATGTTGACGGAAGAAGTGATGTCCGATAAATGGGACCTCATAATTTTTGATGAAATCAACTATGCCGTAAAATTTGGCTTATTGCCGGTTGAACAGGTTGTGGACTTATTGAAAACCAAACCGGAGCGCCTTCATGTGGTTCTTACCGGGCGCGATGCGAAGCCGGAGATCGTTGCCATGGCCGATACCGTTACGGAAATGCGCGTAGTTAAGCATGCTTATCAACAGGGCATCAAAGCAGCCAGGGGCATTGAGTTTTAGTAAAATTCATGTCAAAGGCATGTTTATAAATCGAAAAAATTAGTATTTCGTGCTTGAAAAAATCGAGGTAAATGGATATAATTAACTTATAGAGAGTTATTATTAATTTTTACTATAAGAAAGTTCTTATAGGATATAATTTTTATGACCAAGGGGGTTATATCAATGGCAGTAACAAACTATGTAAAATCCGCAGATTTCAAGAATGAAAAACACGTTCCTGTAATTACCGCACCTGATACAGTTAAAGCAGGTGAAAAAGTTCACATTGAATTGGAAGTAGGCAAAGACATTGCGCATCCAAACACAACTGAACATCATATTTCTTGGATCAAATTATACTATGTTGAAGAAGGCACTACGCTTCCTTACGAAGTAGCTCGCCTCGAATTCAACGTACATGGTGAAGCCGCTGCCGGTGCCAACGAAGGCCCTGTATATGCAGAAGCAGCCGGTGTTGTTGTAGCATCCTTCAAAAAATCTGGTAAATTGATTGCTACTTCTTACTGCAATATCCACGGCTTATGGGAATCTGAAAAAGATATCGTTGTTCAATAATAACTTTTTCCGATTTACTTCGTTGTCAATAACAGCGTAAACGAAAGCTATTAGGGGTTGTAACGAAATTGAGTTTTTAGCTCATGTTTTGCTTACAACCCCTTTTTATTGCGTGTGCGTCTTTTATCGCGCTGAAGTAGATTTGCATTATTAAGAACCGGAAGCTTTTGATAGCAAGTGATTTTGAAATGCGAAGTCAGAAAGTTTTTAGATTATTAATACTACGTTATATTGTATATAATGAAAGGAGAGAAAGGAGAGGCCTATGATTTCAATCGTGCAGTACGGTTCCGACACATGTCAGCCTTGTGGCGCTTTAGAGACGAAGCTGGGCGCTTGGGTGAAGGAACAGGAAGGTATTGAGTACAGCTATGTATCGGTGGAATTAGAGCCGGCTAAGGCGGCTCAGCAAGGTGTTTTCACGGTGCCGGCCATTGTTGTGTATATGGATGGCAAGGAAATTACACGTCGCGCCGGTTATTTCAGCTCGATGAGCTGTTAGCTCAGGTTGAAGATATTAAGACCAGAATAGAAGGCTAATCAAGGAGGGAGAACCATTGCGGTCGGTGTAAAATCGGCTGAAATGTATGTGGACTCAGTACTTTTTTAGTGAACTTGTCTTTAGATGAAGATTAAAGGCTTTTATGCTTTACACAAAGAGCCTTTTTATGATAGAGTATCTTTATATATTTTATAGTATTTTTAGAGATAAAGAGGGATGCATAGTGGCGTTAATTGTTAAGAAGTTCGGTGGCAGTTCTGTGGCTTCACCGGAGAAAATTTACAATGTAGTCAACCGCGTTTTGCGTGACAAACAGCCGGAAGACCGCGTTGTAGTCGTTGTATCGGCTATGGGCGATACGACTGATGACTTAGTGTCATTAGCACGCGCTGTCACATCGAGACCGTTTGGTCGGGAAATGGACCGCCTGTTATCGACAGGTGAGCAAGTATCCATTGCGTTAGTAGCTATGGCATTTATGGAAAAAGGGCAGCCGGCCGTTTCCATGACGGGTGCTCAAGCCGGTATTTTGAGCAGTGATAATCACGGGAAAGGTCGTATTTTGACAATCGATCCGAAACGTGTATTTAAAGCCCTTGATGAAGGTAACGTAGTGGTGGTTGCCGGCTTCCAGGGAATTACCGATTGTGGTGATATTACGACTCTCGGACGTGGTGGTTCCGATACGACAGCTGTTGCATTGGCGGGGGCTATGCAGGCGGATGTATGCGAAATCTTCACCGATGTGGAAGGTGTTTATTCGACCGACCCTCGAATTGCACCGAATGCGGTTAAATTGGATGAAATTACGTACGGTGAAATGCTGGAAATGGCTCGCTTGGGGGCGGGTGTTATGCAGCCTCGCGCCGTAGAAATGGGTAGCCGTTACGGCGTGCCGATTCATGTACGCTCTACATTCAGTGACAATGAGGGAACCATTATTCGGGAGGACTATACAATGAAAGCAAATGAACATGTAATCCAAGGCGTGGCTGACGATACCAATGTGGCAAAAGTTTCAGTGGTAGGCGTTGAAAATAAACCGGGCATTGCCCATCATATCTTCCAAAGTTTGGCAGATAAAAATGTTGATGTGGATATGATTGTGCAGAGCATTCGTACCGTTGAAGATCAGAAGACGGATATTGTATTCACCATTACATTGGATGATGTGGTATTGGCTCGCGAAGTGTTGGAATCGCTTAAAGCAGAAACGAAGATGGAAGAATATGTCATTAATGAAAAAATGGCGAAAGTATCCATCGTCGGTGCCGGTATGCTTGGTGAACCGGGCGTAGCCGCTCAGATGTTCGGCATTTTGGGCGAAGAAAATATTAATATTGAAATTATCAGTACCTCTGAAATCAGCATTACCTGCTTGATTGCGGAAGATCGCGTAAAAGATGCGATTCGTGCTATTCATGATAATTTAGTTATCGGCAATCGCGGTTAATAGTGTTCAATAGCAATTATTAGCGCGGCTGTCAGGGCTTATTAAACTTACAGATATACAGACTTTCTCAGGTTATTTAGAAGTAACCTAAGAAAGTCTGTTTTATTTTGAAAATCTTACTCATCTTTAGTATAATATACATTGTGCACAGTTTATTTGAGTGCCCGAGAAGTTAATTATTATCAATTAATTGCTTAATATAAAATAATGGAAAAGGAGTTTTGCTATGAAAGAACAAAATATTTATAGCGGTTTTAAAGTAGAGCGCATTGAGACTGTTCAGGAAATCAGCGGTACAGCTATTTGCTTCGCCATGAGAAGTCCGGCGCCCGTTTATTATACATTGATGCGGACGACACGAATAAAGTGTTCTCCATTTCCTTCCGCACACCACCTAAGGACAGTACCGGGGTGGCACATATTATGGAGCATTCCGTGCTTTGCGGATCTCGCAAATTCCCTTTAAAAGAGCCATTTGTAGAGCTCGTTAAGGGGTCCCTTAATACATTCTTGAATGCCATGACCTATCCGGATAAAACGATGTATCCCGTAGCCAGCAAGAATGACAAGGATTTTCATATCTTAATGGATGTATACTTGGACGCGGTTTTTTATCCACGCGTAGCGACTGACAAAGAAATCGTCATGCAGGAAGGTTGGCATTATGAATTGGATAATGCGGACGATGAATTGACCTATAAAGGTGTTGTGTACAATGAAATGAAGGGTGTATATTCTTCCCCTGACTCCATTTTGGAAACTCACATGATGGCGGATTTATTCCCGGATACGACCTATGGCGTTGATTCCGGCGGTAATCCTGATAATATTCCTGATTTGACCTATGAAGATTTCCAAGGTTTTTACAAAAAAAATTATCATCCGTCCAACAGCTACATCTTCTTGTACGGCAAAATGGACATTGAAGCACAATTAAAGTTCATCAACGATGAATATTTGCAAAACTTTGATGCCATTACGGTTGATTCCGAAATTACCTTGCAAAAACCATTTGCTGAGGGTAAAGTAACAGCCTACCCGTACAGCATTGGTACGGAAGAGAGCGAAAGCGGCAAGACTATGCATGCCCTTACCTATGTAATGCCGGAAATGTCTGTGGTGGACAGCTTAGGGCTTGATATTTTGACCCATGCCTTATTGACTTCGCCGGCAGCACCACTTAAGGAAAAACTCGTTAAAGCCGGTGTAGGCAGCGATATTAGCGGTTATTTCCTAGACAGTGTGCGTCAGCCGATTTGGAATGTAACGGTTAGCGGTTCTGAAATGAAGGAACAGGCGCGCGTTCAGGAATTGGTGGAATCGGAACTTGCGCGACTTGTGAAGGAAGGCCTTGATAAGAGCTTATTGGAAGCATCCCTTAATATTACGGAATTCGCTTTGCGCGAAGCCGATTTTGGGGGTCGTCCGATTGGTTTGGCTTACGGTATTCGCGTTATGGATCAATGGAATTACGACAAAGATCCGATTCAGGCATTGCGTTATGAAGAGGCGTTAACACAGTTGCGTGAAGGACTTACCAATGGTTATTTTGAAGAGTTAATCGAACGCGGCTTGCTTAAGAATCAGCATAAAGCTCTCGTTTCCATTTATCCGGAAAAAGGTTTGCAGGAAAAGAAAGAAGAAGCGGAACGCGCTCAGCTAAAAGAAATTAAAGCTAACATGACCGAAGCTGAAATCGAAGCGATTGTGGCACAGACCAAAGCCCTTAAAGCACGTCAGGCGGCACCGGATTCGGAAGAAGCGTTGGCTACCATTCCATTATTGGAACTCAGCGATTTATCCCCTAAAGTAGAACGAGTGGAACGTATCGATAGCAAACTGGGTGATGCGAACTTGCATTTCGTACCGACTCAGGCTAAAGGGATTAACTATACCAGCTTCTATTTCCATTTAGATTGCCTTGATGAGTCTGAATTGTTCTATGCTAACTTGTTGAGCGATCTTATTTCCCGTGTGAATACTACCGAGCATGATTACAACGAAATTGCCAAGGAAATTAATATGAACCTTGGCGGTTTCAGTGCCAGCATCTCCGATTTCACGAAATATAATCAGCGCGATGCGTTTACGCCATTATTTATCGTACGAGCCAAAGCGTTACACACTAAATTGGATGCTTTGGTACGCATTGTGTCTGAATTGGTTACGAAGACTGACTATACCGATGTAAATCGTTTGACCGAGCTCATTAAAGAAACGAAAGCCATTTGGGATACCGATGCATTCCGTCGCGGTCATACCATTGTAATGAATCGTGTCATTGCTCAGATTTCGGAACTCGGTAAATTCCGTGATGCCGCTAACCTCGGTTATTTTGAACAGTTGGCAGCGTTAGCTGCTGATGAAAAAGCGCTTCAAGAATTGCCACAAAAATTGGCAGCCGTAGCGGCTAAATTGTTCCGCCCTGCTAATGTGGATATCAACTTCGTCGGGGAAGCTCATGAATTTGAAGTTTTCAAAACATTGCTTACCGAAGTATTGCCACAGTGGCCGAATGAAGCTGTTGAAGCTAAGGGTTTGAAACTTACGAAGGAATATGTTAACGAAGGTATTGTTACCTCCGGTAAGGTTCAGTACGTAGCTCAAGGCGGTAACTTCCGTGACCATGGTTTCAAACCAGGCGGTGCCATGAAGGTGTTGGAAGTCATCTTGCGTTATGACTACTTGTGGACGCGTATCCGTGTTCAGGGGGGGGCCTATGGTGCTTTCGTAAACTTCTACAACAATGGTAACTTTGTACTTTGCAGTTATCGCGATCCGAACTTGACGGAAACATTGAAAGTATACAGCGAGCTCAGCGAATATCTTGCGAAATTTGATATTTCCGACCGTGAAATGCGCAAGTATATTATCGGTACCATGAGTGGCCTTGATATTCCGTTGACACCGGCTTTACGCGGACCGCGCGCTATGAGCGAATATTTCGGTGAAGCAACGCCTGAAGATGCGGAACGTTTGCGCGAACAGGTAATTGCGACCCGTCAGAGCGATATTAAAGCTTTGGCTGAAGTGGTAGCTTCGGTTATGAAAGATAGTCATATCAGCGTTATGGGTAACGAACAAATCATTAAAAAAGCAGGCGATATCTTCACTGACATCATTTCGTTGCCTCAATAAGACAAATTAAGACCTATAGTCGGTCTATGAGAATTGACGAATCCTGTGTATAATTAAATGCGAGTTAATAAACACTCCTAGGCAAGGGCCTTGACCTCTGTTTAGGAGTGTTTTTTATAGCGAGTGGGTTTAGCATGGTTTTTGAAAAAGAGGAGTTGTCATGTTATTAGGACTAGCGGGACGATTTGGGATTGATTATATTGCCGCCGGCGAAACGTTTGGGACCGGTGCCGACAACAAAAGAAATTTATAAAGAATATATTGATGTAGCTTGGCCGGCTACGATGCAGGGGTTGTTGTTGCAACTTATGACAGCCATCAATTTGGCTATGGTAGGAGCTCTTGGAGCCGATGCTTTGGCGGCCGTAGGGATTATGAGTCAACCGCTTATGGTGATGCTCGTTTTTGTCCGTTCCTCAGCGATTGCGATTACAGCCATTGTGGCAAGACGCAAAGGGGAAGAGGATTATGAAACGATGAACTCCGTACTAAAACAAGGTGTATTATTGACCGTATTGTTTTACGTGCCTTTGTTGTGTATTTGTTTTTATCTGTTAAATCCTATTTTAACGTTTGCCGGAGCTCAGGCTTCTTATATTGATGAGGCCGTTGCTATGGTCAATTCATCATTATCGGGCTTTTCTTTTCGGCCTTAGGTGTTATGCTGGGGGCGGCATTAATCGGCGTGGGTAACACGAAGGCTATTTTTAAAGCTAATGCCATCGGTAATGTGCTTAATGTAGTTATGAGTTTTACCTTGATTTACGGTCTGGGACCGATTCCGGCGCTTGGCATCAAAGGAGCCGGGATAGCCACTATGACGAGCTACACCTTAATCTTCTTTCTTTTGTTATATGCAATTCATGCGAAAGACTCCCATTTGTCGTGGCATCGGGGCAGTTGGAAATTCAATCGTGAAATCTTACAGGGTATTTATTATATCGGTGGCAGCTCTTTGGGTGAGCAGGCTTTTGAACGTTTGGTATGTTTGCGTATACCAAAATGGTGGCGTCATTAGGTGTAGTGGCGTTGGCAACACATCATATTTGTATGAATTTGATTGATATTTTTTACTATTTTGCCATGGGTTTAAGTTATTCCGGTGCTTCTTATACGGGGCAATCGTTGGGGAAAAAACGACCTGACTTAGCCGAGGCTTACGGCAAAATCGGTGTTCGCATCGCTCTTATTATTTCGGTAATCGGCTTTGTTTTGTATTTTGGTTTACGCAATGTAGTATTTGATATTTTCACCCAAGATAGGTTGGTTTGGCAGCTGGGGCGGATATTATGATTCTCATGGCTTTTGCCAGCTTCCCGCAGGCTTTGCAATTAGTATATTCCGGCGTCCTTAAAGGGGCGGGCGATAATTTCTATGTTATGAAATATTCGCTCTTTGTTATTGCTATTTTCAGACCGATTATTACATATCTCCTTTGTTTTACTTGGGGATTCGGTCTGTATGGTGCATGGATAGCTCTTTTAATTGATCAGAGTATGCGTACGGCATTTTCCGGTTGGCGTTTTAGAAGTGGTGTATGGCAGCATATAAAAATTTAGACATAAGTATAATGCACTTTAAAATAGAGTGTATTAGCATATAAAAAAATGATGAATTATAAAATGAATGGCGTATTTACGGCGCTTATACAAGGACAAAGGCTTTGATTTGTGATATAATAACATCAGTATAAACCGCTAATTATGTATACGATAGAGGAGGACATAGATATGAAAAAGAAATTATTGGCAACGGTTATGGCCGTTTCCATTGCAACACTTTCTACCGGTGCATTAGTAAATACGACGCAAGCATTCAGCTTGAATTTAGGCAGCATTTTAAAAGTCGGCGGCGTGGGCATCTTAGTTGATCGCTTCGGCGGCCAGATTAATGATTTTTTAAATAAAATTTTAGCTCAGAATAACTTGAGCACTACTTATACGACTAAGGTTGTGCCGATTGTCAGTGTAGGTACGAACGGTTACATCGGGCGGCTCAGGTAACGGGTCCTGCTTCCGAAGTAGAGCGCGTTGAAGCGGTAGCTCAGTTGGAAGCCAGCTTTAATAATGTAGCTCGTGTAAAAGGTTTAGTGCCTATCGACAGCAAGAACCCTGTTAATGCATCCCGTATTCAAGGGGTTGGCGTATCCGCTATTATTGACCTCAAAATTTAATCATATTGTTTAATACGCATTGAGGCGAATAGCATTCAATAATAGGTTAAGTCTTGTTTATTTGGAGGATGTATGAAAAAACACATGCTTACGTTGGCGGTAGCAGCGCTTATGACCGGTCAGGTATGGGCGGCTCCGGAAACCGTATTAGAGAAAACCGATGCCTTAGAAAATACAGTATATGGTTCCACGCAGGTTGGGGCTTTAGTGGATCGTGTGCAGCAGATTAGTCAGACCGTTTATGGTAGAGATTCTTCCGGTACTTTAAATTCACAAGTTGATTCCTTGTATAATTCCATCGATGGCAATACGCGTGGTAAAGTATCGGTAAGTCAAGAATTATCCATGTTGGAATGGCATTACCAGAATAAAGTGGGCAACGGTTCCTTAGTTTCTCGTGTGGAACAATTGGAACGCAGTGTAACCGGTCGTATCAGTACCGGTGCCTTGGACACACGAATTAATGCCTTAGCCAAAACGATTAACGGAGCACCTTTGAAATTGACGTCTCAAGTAGGCTCGGCACCAAGCACGGAAGTATTTGCCGTAACTTTGAATACGCCGATTAATACGGCTACCAGCAAACTGGGTGATACTTTCAGCTTTACCGTGTCGGAAGATCTGATGGACGGTAATATCTTATTGGTACCGGCAGGTACTGTTGGGGAAGGTCATATTTCCGAACTTAAAAAAGCCTCCTCTTTTGGTCGTAACGGTAAATTAGATTTGATGTTTGATAAAGTTCCGGCATTGGATGGCACTGAATTTACAGCTATTCAAGGGGAAGAAGCAAAAGCTCGTACGCAGCAGGAATTGAAAGCAGCCGGCGCCTCTGTAGCCGGTGCCGTATTATTGGGTCCTGTCGGTTTAGTAGGCGGTTTCTTTGTAAAGGGTAAGAATATCGACTTGCCTGTAGGGGCTACAATTTATGTGCAGCCACAAGAATTGGTAACCGTACAGGGGATTGTCGTAGGCGGTGATGGCCAGGCTCATAATTCCAGCGATCCAAGTTCCCAAGATTCCTATGATGACTATACATTAGGTGATGCATCGGAACCGGTAACCTTAGTTCCGGCCGACTCTTATGAAGACGAAGATACACCGGTGAAGGTAGTGGAAGAGTCCGATGATTCAGCGGCAACGGTAGAAGATGGCGATTCTGAGGACAATGGTGAAGTGGAAGAAGCAAGTGCTGACACTGCGGATCAAACGAATGTATCACAATCACAACCAATAATTGTTGTAAAACGCAACTAATCCAGTGAAGATGAGGTAGGTAAAAGATGGTAATGAAAAAGGCTAAGTATGCATTGGGTGCCGCTTTAGTCGCTATGCCTTTATTAGCCGTGCAGGCGGCCGATAATAGAGGCCTTGTTTATGAAAATGCTCAAGATGTTGCAACCGATTCCAATCCGGTAACCATCGCTAATATGGGCGAGTCCGATGGCGGTCTTATTCGTGTAGTCCGTCGCGGTAAGCCGGTGACCACGGTAAATGACAGTGAGTTACCTGTTAAAGTTGATGCGGACAGCATGTATTACAGCAGTGCTACCGGCAATGTTGTGGCTGTCGGTAAAGTAGATGCTTATCAGGGCAGTCGTGAAATTCATAGTGAAAAGCTGTTAGGTAATACTAAATCCCAAGAGTATACGACGGATGGTGAGTTTCATTACCTGGAAAATAAAGGGGCCACTAAGGACTTACGGGGCCAAGATTTAGTATTTAACAGCGGCACTAATGCTATGACGGCACCTGATGTTATCGGCTATGTAGAACCATACTATGTGAAAGCTGAAAAAGCAGAATTCGACGGTAATCAGGGCCTTATTACCAAAGGCTGGGTTACTACCAAACATGCTATGGCCTATAAAGGTGTGCCCGATTATCGTATTGAAGGCAGCACCATTGAAGTGTATCCGGGGGATAAAGCCATTATTCATGATGCCAAGCTGTTTATTAAAAACGGTAAAATCATGAGTACGAAGAAATATGTAGTATCCCTTCGCAATGATCGTCAAGGTCAATTTAGTGTGTTTGACTTGATTCCAAGACCGACGTATTCCAGCGACGATGGTTTCGGCTTGAAGGGCGGTCTTAAATATCCGGTTGGTGATGACGGTGAATTGTTCTTCCGTTATCAGTGGATGACCAAGGAAGCTTTAAGCCAAGTTACGGTTATCGTCATTACTTGCCTTGGGGCGTTGCTACGGTCGGCGTGAGCCGTGAATCGGCCACTTTAAATGCCCGTACCGTTTGGGTAGAAAAGAAACCGGAATTCTCCGTATATACCAATGTGTACCATATTGGCGATACGCCGTTTACTGTTCGTGGCGGTGCTACGGCCGGTTATTGGAAAGAAGATTACATCAAGGGCAGTCACTACATGTACTTTGGTGAAGTAAGCATGATACAATTAAATTGGCTAAAAATGCAATTTACGATTCTTTGCCGGTTATCAGCGTGATTACTATGGCTATAACGACCATATTCGCAGCATGCCGTACTGGGGCGGTAATACGAATTGGCGAATAAATTCACGAGTTAACGTATTTGCCGGTTATCGTCAGAATAATATTGATCCGAAAGATAATTCGCCATATCCGTTTGACCGTGAAGACATTCTTCATAACTTTACGGTGGGGGCTTCCTTCCGCCTGACTCGTTTGGATACATTTACGATTACTACGAAACGTGATGTACAGTCCGGTGAGTTGCGTTATGTAGACTATACTTGGCATCGTGATATGCACTCCTTTGAAGGGTGGCTCACATATCAGTCTAAACAGAAAAAATGGTCTTATACGGTAGTTGCTAAAGATTTCTAGTAATTGAACGAAGTATAGATGTTTTAGGTTATGAAGCTGTGCCCTATGGCATGGCTTCATAATTACTCTTAATCATTATTATGACGGAAAAAAGTGAGGTCTTTCAAACATGGGCAAAGTACGCAAAGCTATTATTCCGGCCGCCGGCTTCGGTACACGTTTTTTACCGGCGACCAAAGCACAGCCTAAAGAAATGTTACCGATTGTTGATACACCGGCGATTCAATATATTGTGGAAGAAGCATTGGCTTCCGGTATTGAAGAGATTTTAATTATTACGGGGCGCAATAAACGAGCCATTGAAGATCATTTCGATACCAGTGTTGAATTGGAACAGTTGTTACAGCAGCAGGGCAAGAAAAAACAGTTGGCCATGGTTCGTTCCTTGGCGGATATTCGGGTTCACTTTATTCGTCAAAAAGCACCGCGTGGATTGGGTGATGCCATTCTTTGCGCCAAAGCTTTTGTAGCAATGAACCGTTCGCCGTATTACTGGGTGATGATGTGGTATATAACCCTGAAAAACCTTGTTTAAAGCAATTAATAGATTGTCATGAGCGTATGGGTGGCACGATTCTTGGCACTCAGCGCGTACCGGAAACAAAGGTAAGTTCCTATGGTATCGTAGCAGGGCATGAAATTGAGCCTCATATTTATAAAGTGGATGGCTTGGTTGAAAAACCGTCACGCGATTTGGCACCATCTAATTTGGCTGTCTTGGGGCGTTATATTTTGACACCTGAGATTTTTGGGGTGTTGGAAAATACTCCGCTTGGCGCCGGGCGTGAATTGCAGCTTACCGATGGCCTTGCCGCATTGCAGAGTGACGTATATGCCTTAGAATACGAAGGCCGTCGCTATGATATAGGTGACCGCCTTGGCTATTTGGAAGCCACCGTGGAATATGGCTTGCGCAGTGAACATTGCAAAGATTCATTCCGTACCTATTTACAGGAATTGATTAAAACATTGTAACAAAAAGCCTTTTTCAAAGTAAGTACTTCACAGCTTTTGAGTACACTTTGGGAAAGGCTTTATTTGTTAACAACGAGAATGGCGCGTAGTTGACGAATAAGCATGAATTTAATATAATTTTAAGTAGATTTGCGAAAGAGGGGGCTCCAAAATGCGTGAGTTATTTAAGGCTATGATTGAAGCTGATAAAGAATTACCCCGTTCAATGGTGATTGCGCAATTAAAATGGCAACGTTTGGCAGAGCCGGCGGAGCACACCGAAGTTCGTCAGAACGGTGAGTGGTATGAAACTGAGCTGGTAAGAGGCAATGAAGCGCTTACGGTACTATTAAAAGTTTTAACGCCTGATTCAATTCCGGTGAAGCCGAAACCGGCGAAGGCGGATTATCAGATACCGACTGATGTTGTGCCTTGGCGAGCATTCAATCGATCTGAAATTTTAGAATTTGTGACGGATGTAGAAGATCATAACAGCATTCATCAGCAGGAAAATGCCATTGTGTCGGGCTGCCAGATTTTGGAGGCCATGGCGGCGTATTTAGCTGAAACTGTAGGGACGGATGTGACAGCTGTGAAGATTCGATTTCGTAGGCCTACCTTTGTAGATGAGACAATTGTTTTACAAAGATCAGGTCGCACCATCCAAGGTTTTACTGCGCATCGACCGGTGTTTACCTGCAGCTACAAGTAGGTTGCGTTTTCCTTACTTTGTGGTGTGGCTTCATTTTTTTTAAGAGTGTTATTTTTATTTGATGAGTAGCTTAACATTAAACTGTAGTTAAGCCAATACACTCATATTTTTGTGATTATTATTTTAGTTTGTGAGGTTGTTTATTATGTCAGATACTCGTAAATTGACCAAAATGGCGTTACTCGTAGCGTTGACCTGTGTGTCCGCTTATATTTCATTCCCAATTCCGTTTTCACCGGCCATGGTAACGGCTACCACTTTGGTATTATGCTTAATCGGATTTTTATTACCACCAAAGGAAGCTTTATTACTATTTGTGTGTATTTATTATTGGGCATTATCGGGGTGCCGGTATTTTCCGGCGGTACCAGCGGTCTTGGTAAAATCCTAGGCCCTGCCGGCGGTTACTACATCAGTTATCCGATTGCCTATACTATTCTCAGTATGCTTAAAGGTAAAACGCCGTCTTTCTTCAGTTATTTTTGGCGTTCCGCCGTTATTACCATTCCGATTACGTATATTTTCGGTATGATTGGTGGCATGATTGTAACCAATATCGGACTTGAAGCAGCCATAGCGGGGTATGTGTTGCCGTTTATCCCCGGCGACCTTATTAAATGTGGCATTGCTGCTTGGTTAGGTATGAAAGCGGTTAAATTGAATATCTAAGAGACAATTTCTCGTTGGAGGCATTATGAAAACACAACAAACATTGTCTCCGGTGTACATAATGGGCGGCCTTAGGACGCCCATTGGTTCTTATAAGGGGCAATTTAAATCGATAAAACCGGAAATATTGGGGGCTCGTGTCTTAGATGCGTTGTATGAACAGTATCCTGACGTGGCTGAAATCATCTGTGGCAATGCGGTCGGCACCGGCGGTAACATTGGCCGGTTAACGGCCTTAAATTCTCGTTATGGTGAAAAAATACCGGCCTATACGGTAGATATGCAGTGTGCCTCCGCCGGCGCCGCAATTATTCAGGGATTTCGTGCAATACGTAGCGGCATGGCAGATTGTGTGCTGGCCGGCGGTACGGAAAGCAGTTCCTTACAACCGCTGCGAATCTATGCGGAGGGGGATGACCGAGCCGGTGAATACATGGTGGCTCAGTTTTCACCACAGGAAAATGACGCGCAGGCTATGTTAAAAGGGGCTCAACGAACCATCGAAAAGTATGATGTGAGCAAAGAAGAGTTGGATTATTGGAGCTTGCGGAGCCAACAAGCGGCCGGGCGAGCTCGTGATGAAGGCTTGTTAGCGCCCTATGTGTTAGACATGGGACGGGACTATGTGGATGAAGTGTGCGACCCGGACTGTCACAACGCTTATTGGATCGCATGAAGCCTGTTTTGGGGCCGGGAACCTTGGTGACGGCCGGCAATGCTTGCTTTACTCATGACGGAGCGGCTTTTGTGGCATTAAGTAATGAAGTAGGCCCTTTTAAGCTGGTCGATGCCATTACCTTTGGCGGTGCTCCTTTATATAGTCCGGAAGGGGCGTGGCAGGCAACCGAACAGCTGCTAGCTAAAACGGGCCTCACCATGGCCGATATTGATGCGGTTGAATGGAATGAGGCCTTTGCTGTGATTGATGTGCTCTTTGAACGCAATTATAAGGCCTATGTGGACCGTTACAATCAACTGGGCGGCGCCTTGGCCTATGGTCATCCTTTCGGCTGCTCAGGGGCGATTATTTTGCTTCATTTGATGGCCGCTTTGAATCATTGTAAAGGTAAGTACGGTATTTGTGCTATTGCCGGTGCCGGTGCATGGGTACGGCCATGCTCATTGAACGAATGGAGGCGGTTTGTGATGCGTGAAAAAACTTTAACACCCCCTCTCAGGTTGCTGATCTGAATTTATCTAAAAATGCTATGAGTCAGGCTGCTATGCTGAAGTCACCTAAACTTGCTGTGAGTCAGGAGGCTGTGCTGAATTCACCTAAACTTGCTATGAGGGGCCTTTCCTTTTGGGAACGCTTGATTATATGGCTCAGAATTATCCGAATAAGCCGGTTCTGGTAGTAGATGATGCAGTGTACACCTATGCAATGCTAAATAAGGCGATTCGTGAAGTTACCCAAGAATTCGCGAATACAGTGCAAATAGATATTTCGCAAGCCGATAGGGGGCAGGTGAATTCCGAGCAGCCTAATTCCGAGCAGGCGAATTCTGCGCAAGCTAACAATCGCATTGAGTATATCCGTTCTGATTCGGTATGGCAGCAATTCGTACAGTGGTTGGGAGCGATGAAAGCGAAACGCTTACCCATTCTATGTCATCCTGATTTAAGCGATGAACGTCTGGCACAGTTGCAAGCTAAATACGGTTTTACTATTGACCGTAGTGTCAATCCGAAAGCTGATTTCGGGGTGCTAACTTCGGGCACCACCGGTTTGCCTAAAATCTTATGGCGCCGTTGGCCAGTTGGGTGGTTTTTTTCGACGCACAGAATAAAATCTTTAAAATCGACTTTGGTACGATTATTTTCCAACAGGGCAGTTTAAGTTTTACCGGCAATTTCAATACCCTTGTATCTGTTATCTATGAAGGGGGCACGGTGGTTACGTCGGCTCATATGTCGCCCCGTACTTGGCTGACATTGAGTGAGCAATATGAAGTGACTCATTGGTATTTATTGCCCACGAAATTGCGTCTGGTTACAGCGGTTTTACAGGATACGGTACAGTCCCTCAGAATGATTTTTACGGGATCCCAAACGCTGGATGCTAAACTGCTGCATAAGCTTAAAGCTAAACAACCGCATACGGAATTTATTCTCTATTACGGCGCCAGTGAACTAAATTATATTACTTATTGCTCCGGCGAGGAGTGGTTGGCAGAACCGAACACGGTGGGCTATCCGTTTCCGGGCGTTACCGTTACGGTAGGCCAAGACAGCTTTATCTATGTAGATACACCATATGGTATAGAAGGGTTAACTTTGCCTTTCACGGTGGAAGATACGGGCTACATTAGTGATAGCGGGCGATTGATTTTACCGGGCGGAAGCAGGCTATGATTAATCGTGGTGGTTATAAGCTGTCTATTCCGTATTTAGAGAGTCGTTTATTAGCTATTGACGGCATAACGGCAGGGGCGGTTATCGGTGTGCCGGACGAACTTAGAGGGGAACAACCGGTGGCTTTTTTAGTTAAAAACAGTAACACCCCTATACAAGATATAGTAGGTGCCATATCAGAGCGTTTACTCACCAAAGAACGGCCAAAGGATATCATTTGGCTTGATGAGCTGCCTTTGACAGCCTGCTCGAAGGTTGATATTGTGCGTTTAAAGCAATTATACCTTCAAAGTGTTGTCAAGCATGAAAATAATATATAGTATAATATATTGAAATCAGATACAAGATGTTGTATAATAAGCAAGACGAAAGCAACTGGTGACTGTAAAGTACCGGTTGCTTCCATTTATAGGTAAGTACTGGGGTATTTAACTAGGTGGCCAAATGGTCATTGCTTATTTGTCAATATCTTTTTTATTTACATACTATATTTAGTAGTAAGTGTTAGGGAGGCTTTACCGTGTTGGAGGTAATTAAACGTGATGGCCAGAAAGTGCCATTCGATAAAACAAAAATCGAAATAGCTATTGAAAAAGCCATGAATAGCAGTACCGGTTTATATGAAGAAGGATTGGCGGGGCGTATTGCTGACGAAATCGAAGAATATGCTCATAAAATCGGCAAAACATTGACAATTTATGCTATTGAAGACCAGGTATATTACAAATTGTTGGAATACCATAATCCGGCAACGGCACGTGCTTATGAAAACTACAAAGCCGTTCAGGCTTTTAAACGTAAAGAAAATACCACCGATAAAGATGTATTCGGCTTGTTGGATCGCAGCAACACGGCATTGATTGATGAAAACTCCAACAAGGATGCAGCCATTGTTTCCACACAGCGCGATCTTATTGCCGGTGAAGTAAGCAAGGACATTGCCCCGTCGTAAATTAATTCCGGCGGATATCGTGCAGGCTCATGATAGCGGCGCTATTCACTTCCATGATATGGATTACATCATTCAGCCGATGTTCAACTGCTGTTTAATTAATTTGGAAGATATGCTCACCAACGGTACCGTTATTAACGGTAAGAAGATTGATACACCGAAGTCCTTCCAGGTTGCTTGTACCGTAACGACGCAGATTATTGCGCAAGTTGCTTCCGGTCAGTACGGCGGTCAGAGTATTAACGGTATCGACCGTATTTTGGCACCGTTTGTACGTAAATCGTATGATAAGATTTTAGCCAATGTTTTGGAAGAACAGGTTGAAATCTATGACATGAAACCGAATATGGAAAAAGCGAAAGAAATTGCTTGGAAACGTACGCGCAAAGAAGTTAAAGACGGTATTCAGACTATTCAATACCAGATTAATACGTTGATGACGACGAACGGTCAGGCTCCGTTTGTAACTTTGTTTATGCATTTCGACCCTAACAGTGAATATGCAAAAGAAGCGGCGCTCATCGATGAAGAAATTTTGAAACAGCGCATTATGGGTGTTAAAAACGAAGCGAATGTGTACATTACACCGGCGTTCCCTAAGTTGATTTATGTATTGGATGAACACAATATTCATCCTGATGCACCTTATTATTATTTGACTGAGCTCGCTGCTAAATGTACGGCAAAACGCATGTATCCGGACTATATTTCCGCTAAGAAAATGAAGGAAAATTACGAAGGTAATGTGTTCAGCCAATGGGTTGTCGCGCCTTCTTGTCCCCTTGGAAAAACGAAAAGGGTGAATATGTATTCGACGGTCGTTTTAATATGGGCGTTGTAAGTCTTAACTTGCCGCAAATCGGTATTTTGGCGCGTCACAGTGAAAAACGTTTCTTTGAAATTTTGGATAAACGTTTGAAATTAGTAGAAAAAGCCTTATTGTTACGTTATGAATTGTTGAAGAATGTAACCAGTGATGTATCGCCGATTCATTGGCAGCATGGTGCCATTGCTCGTCTTAAAAAAGGCGAATCTATTGCGAAATTCCTTAAAGGCGGTTATGCTACGATTTCTATGGGTTACATCGGCATGTACGAAGCGACTAAGCTCATTACGGGCGAATCTAATACCGGTGAAAAGGGCCGCGTATTTGCCATGAAAGTCATGGATCGTTTGAACGAAGCCATTGATACTTGGAAGAAACGTCATAACATGGGTTTTGCTTTATACGGTACACCGGCTGAAAGCCTTACCAATCGCTTCAGCTCTTTGGACGCGCCCGTTTCGGTGAAATCGAAGATATTACCGATAAAGGTTATTATACAAATAGCTATCATGTAAACGTACGGGAAGAAATTAATGTATTTGATAAGTTTGCGTTCGAATCGGAATTCCAGAAAAAGTCGACCGGCGGTTGCATTTCCTATGCGGAAATTCCGAATATGACCAATAATATTCCGGCCGTATTAACTATGATTAAATACATTTACGATAATATTTCCTATGCGGAATTTAATACAAAATCAGATTATTGTCATGTTTGCGGTTTTGACGGTGAAATTAAAGTCAACGATAACAATGATTGGGAATGCCCACGTTGTCATAACACGGACCGTGATAAATTAACAGTAATCCGCCGTACTTGCGGTTATTTAGGTGAAAACTTCTGGAATGAAGGACGTACTAAAGAAATTAAAGACCGAGTAATGCATATTTAACACTCAAAAACAGGTCATGATTTCATGGCCTGTTTTTTGTTTAGATTATTTAATTTAGGTAAGACTATTTTATTTAGGTACATGAGAATGATTGTGCCGTGTAACAATTATTTTTAAAATTTGAGCAGGTAGAGGAGGCGAGCCGTAATGAATTATGGACAAATTCGCAAATTAGATATTGCCAACGGAAACGGTATCCGCACGTCTATTTTTGTTACCGGTTGCACACATAAATGTTTTAATTGTTTTAACGAAGAATACCAAAACCCACAGGCAGGGAAGCTTTGGACCGATAAGGAAACCGAACAAGTATTGAACTATGTGAGTGATCCTAATGTATCGGGTTTGACTTTGCTCGGTGGGGAACCGTTTCAAAATGTGGACGGCTTGTTGCCGGTTGTGAAAAAGGTGCGCGCAACGGTGCCTGAAAAGGATATTTGGGCGTACTCCGGTTATACCTGGGATGAGCTCATCGCTTGTCCGGCTAAACGACAGTTATTGGAACAATGCGATATCTTAGTGGACGGCAAATTTGTGGATGCTTTACGCGACCCAAGCTTGCAGTTCCGCGGCTCGAAGAATCAACGTATTATTGATGTGAAAAAGAGCTTGGCTCAGGGCGAAGTTGTTATCGCCATGGACTAATGAAAAAGAGCTTGATTCAGGGCAAAGTTATTTGGTTATAGACGGATCAAACAAGCTGAAATATGAAATTGCATAGAACATATAATAAGAGGCTGACAGCAAATTGTTGTCAGCCTCTTTTGTGTGATGGGGAGCTAAACTTAGGGATAGCTCTTTAGTTTTTATTCTTTATTTGCGACAGTCATTTGTTCGTATTAAACGATTTTAGCGCCTTTTTTGTATTCTTCGCCGCCTGCATTAGGTAATAAACCGTAGCGTTCAGTCCAAAGGTTTTTATATTTCAATGCCTGGTTATGGATGCGTTCAACCTGAGATTCATCGGTACGAACTACTTTCGCCGGTACACCTACAACGAGGGAATACGGAGGAATCGTGGTGTTTTCCAACACAACCGCACCGGCAGCGATGATGGAACCGGTACCGATATGGCAACCGCTGAGAACGATGGCACCCATGCCAACGAGGACATTATCTTCCAAGGTGGAAGCGTGAACGATGGCACCGTGACCGATGGTTACGAAATCGCCGAGTACGCAAGCTTTATCGTCATCTACATGGAGTACAGAGTTGTCCTGTACATTGGTGTAGCGACCAACGATAATTTTATTTACGTCGCCGCGAGCAGCTACGTTTTGCCAGAGGGAGGCGTATTCTTTAAGCTCTACATCGCCGGCAATTTCAGCGCCCGGCATGAGGCAAGATTTAGGATCTAATTTTGGGTATTTTCCGTTAAAAGGTAACATAGTTAAAACTCCTTTACTAAATAATACATGGCCTCGGAACAATCAAAGGGTTCGTTGAGGCCATGGTAGGTCAATACTAAAGCTTAAGCAAAACGCTGTGCTTTTTTAATCGCTTCTTTTGCTTCGGCGATTACAGAATCAACGATTACTTTAGCCGGTTCAACTTTAGTCAAGCGATTTAAGCTTTGACCGCATTGTACGGCGCCATTTACGATGTCGCCTTCAACAGCCGCTTTGCGGTTAGTGCCGACGGACATAGCCGTTAATTCGTCTTTTGGAGCACAGCTGAATTCAGCTTCCAAGTATTTTTGCGTAAATTCATTTTTTAAAGAACGCACGCCGCCATGACCGCTGGTTAAACCGGTAACAGCAGAGTCCGTATCGGTTGCTTTGATGATGGCATCTTTACAGTTCTGATGCATCTGGCATTCTTCTGCCAAGATGAAGCGGGAGCCATTTGCACGCCTTCGGCGCCCATAGTGAGGGCTGCAGCCAAGGCACGACCGTCAGCAATACCGCCGGCAATAACTACAGGGATATCTACTTCAGGCAATACGTTTTCCATGAGAGCCATGGTAGTCTGGGTACCGATATGACCGCCTGCTTCCTGGCCTTCAATGATGAGGGCATCAGCGCCGGCAGCAGCCACACGTTTAGCCAATTTAACGTTTGGTACAACCGGGATTACTTTGATACCGGCTTCATGCATCGGTTCGATGTAAGGAACCGGGTTGCCTGCCCCCAAAGTAACGAAAGCCGGTTTTTCTTCTTTAATAACGGCTACGATTTCGTCGATGTTCTTAGCCATTAACATGAGGTTAACACCGAACGGTTTGTCCGTCAAATTCTTAGCCGCACGGATTTCTTCACGTACCCAATCAGCTTCGCGACCGCCGGTAGCGATAACGCCGGTAGCGCCTGCGTTAGCTACGGCCGCTACTAAAATATGTTCAGACGTCCAAGCCATAGCGCCCTGGATAATCGGATATTCGATGCCTAAGAGTTCAGTCAATTTTGTTTTCATGTTCTACCTCCTGTAAAATGTAGATTGTTTATTATTATAAAAAATTGTGAATTTGTTTAATAAAAGAAGTAATTGAAAATCACTTTTATTTCCACTACTAATTATAAAGGAATTTAATGAAAAAGTCTATAAATAGAAATATTTCGATTGTTGTGTTGTTGGATTAAAAATAAATACTATAGACCTTTTTAAATGCACTTGATGCGGTATTGTATGCTGGACCAGCAAAAGACGATTTCATTACTCTAGGAGGATCATTGCTAGGTGGCAGTAATAGATTTCCGTTCAAATCATAAAAACCATTATCGGTGACCGTAAGACTAAGGCCATTATCTTTATCTTTTTCTTGAATTAGGATTTCGGTTAATTCATCCCTTATGTTGTATTTAGGCAAAGTGCTAGTATCTACATTATCCAGTATATAATTGACACTACGGTCATAGTTATAATTAGCAACAGTATTGATTTCTACTATTGCTTTGTTACTATAGGAAACGATATATATAGTATATTCTAATGTATAGTAAGGTGGTGAATAACGAAGTATTTTTATTGAGTCTTGGTTTAAATAATAGGTGTCATCGGATGTTTCGTCTGTTTTTAAGAATTGAGGCGAGTTTTGCAGTTCGGATAAGGAGATAGCGAAGCTGAAGTAGCGAGAGACACCAGTAATAATGTTAAGAATAATATCCGTTTCATAGTTTTACTCCTTAATTGAAAATAAATTGAGTATCTTTATATTTAATTATAGAATAAATCAAATGCTTTTTGTAGATGAAGTTGAATAAGAAATTAAAATGGATAAAATATATTTTACTTAAAGAACGATGGCTAGTAAATTTATAGCAAAACGTTAAGATAAAACACCAAAAATAATAATAACAATATGCTACATTTTATTACGAGTTTTTCATGTCAAAAGTCTGACAATATAGATAGAATAAGGCTTAAAAAGGATTTAACAAATTTTGAAAAAAGATATTGAACATAATCGATATTTGTGATAGACTAAAGATGTAGATACAAGTGTCTATTCTAAAATGAAAGGAGGAACAAGTGATGGAAAAATACGTATGCGTAGTATGCGGTTGGGTTTATGACGAAGCCGTTGAAGGTGTAAAATTTGAAGATCAACCTGATGATTATGTTTGCCCAATCTGTGGCGTTGGTAAAGATCAATTCGAAAAAATGTAATTGATTGACATCTTAATCAGAAACTAAAAATATAGAAGCCTCCTTGCAAAAGGGGGCTTTTCTCTTCATTCTAAAATACACTTTTAAAGGCGTTGAGGGTCTCTTACGAGTGTATCTACGGTTATCTGTCTCCTTAAGCATAGATATTAAATCGGACGAGTATATTTTTATTAGAAAAATACGGCAAGAATGTAGATAACAATTTGACAAAGACATGTTAGATAGCTATAATATTATAGTCGAGGTAAAATTATGAAACTGCAAGTAGAGCAAGCAAAAGAACACATAGGAAAATCGTTTCCTTTTCAATTTACTGAACCGGCCACCGTGCTGGGGGATGTAACTGCTTTTCCTTGGAGCCGTCATGATATAACCATTAGTGGTGATTTTCGTTACGATGGACAGGATTTCATCGTAGAAGGAACCGTAACAACCAATGGTGATTACGAATGTACACGTTGCTTGACGGAAGTAGCGTATTCGCAGACTACACCATTCAATGAAACCTATGGCGTCCTTAAAGAATGGGACGATGTTGAGGAAGCGAGGTTGTTCCTTTTGATGGTGAGACCATTGATTTAACGGATCTCATTCGGGATACATTAATCATCAATGAGCCATCTCAAGTGTTATGTCAGGATGATTGCAAAGGATTGTGCGTTCATTGCGGAGCAAATAAAAATGTTTCACCTTGTTCTTGTGAATCCTTTGTAGTGGATCCTCGATTGGCAGTGTTACGTACACTGCTCGATGAAAAAGATGATGATTAATTAAAAGTCCCAGTGATTATGTTAAGGAGGTGCAGATAATGGCAGTACCAAAGCGTAGATTGTCCAAATGTCGTCGCGACCGTCGTCGTGCGAACTGGAAATTAACTGTTCCAGGTTTTGTAGCTTGTCCGCAATGCCACGAACCTATGATGCCTCATCGGGTTTGCCCTACATGCGGTCATTATAAAGGAACTCAGGTTGTTAATAACATCGCTGAATAAGACCTGCTGAGCTAGTGAATAGCTCTTAATAAAGCGCGGTTATCCATCGGATAGCCGCGCTTTTGCTATGTCCGGATATTTGATTTGTGGACGATATAGTTTAATTGTGCTATAGTAGCAGTGAAATGTCTTATTAAAGGCATAGTATGTTAATTGTATTAGTGTTGATATAGACAGCAATATTTGGATGATAACCGTTAGATAAAACGGACTGAAATTAGTATTTTAATATATATGGCTGTCGGTATGAGCATTAGGCGCTACGAATAGGTTTTTAATAAGAAGAGGCATAAGGAGGTTACTATGCATCCGTTAACAGCGAATCAAAAAGCTTGGCAGGAAAAAGTAAATGAATTTTGTCGTGAATTTGTGGAACCTACCGTGATTGAACGGGATAAAGCGCAGATTTTCGATCGTCAATTGGTAGATAAGGTAATGGCTTTAGGCTTGCCTAAAATTGCTTGGTCTAAAGAGTATGGCGGCTTAGGCGAAGATTATATCAGCTATATGGTGGCTTTAAAAGAGCTCGCTAAATTTGATGATGGTCTTGCCATTACTCTGTCCGTTTGCATGGGGCTTTGTTGTGAGCCATTATTGCGATATGGTACTGATGAACAAAAAGAAAAATTTTTGAAACCCCTTGTTGCAGGCAGTATCTTGGGCGCCTTTGCATTGACTGAAAAAGAAGCAGGCACTGATGCATCGGGCGTACAGACTATGGCTGTAAAAGATGGTGATTTTTACATTTTAAACGGTGAAAAAATGTATATCACCAACTCCGGCGAAGCAGGCATGTATATCGTGTTTGCCAAAACCGATGCGGAAGCCGGTGCCAAAGGTATTTCGGCTTTTATCGTAACGCCTGATATGGAAGGGTTTACGGTAGAAAAACGAGATCCTATGATGGGCCTTCACACATCCACTTGTTCCGGTCTTACTTTTAAAGATGTAAAAGTTCCGGCAGCTAATTTGTTGGGGAATGAAGGGGAAGGCTATAAGATTGCTATGTATGCCCTTGACAGTAGTCGTATCGGCGTAGCTGCTCAGGCTACGGGCCTTGCGGAAGCTGCATTAGCTCATGCTATTGAGTATACGAAAGAACGCGTTCAGTTTGGTAAACCGCTCAGTAAATTCCAGAATACACAGTTTAAATTAGCCGATATGGCAATAAAAGTAGAAGCAGCTAATCTGATGCTTCACAATGCCGGCCAAGATAAAGCGGAAGGTAGACCGTATACAATTTCTGCTTCTATGGCTAAAAAGTTCTGCAGTGATATTGCCATGGAAGTGACTACGGCGGCAGTACAGCTTTTTGGCGGCTACGGTTTCTCTGAAGATTATCCGGTAGCCCGTTTAATGCGTAATGCCAAAGTTACCCAGATTTATGAAGGCACCAACGAAGCCCAGCAGATGGTTGTGGGCGGTTCTTTGTTGCGTTAGAAACGGGGCTTTGATTGCAATAATATAATGCTATTAAAAGAGAAACGAGCGGATTTTTCCGCTCGTTTTTTGTCGTTAACTGTTTATATTTTTTGGCTTATAGGACAAAGTGTGTGTGGCTTTTTTAAATTAATCCCAATAAATTGGAAATTCCGTGGACATATGGAACTCATTCCAAACAATGGCATCCCCCCATTGCGGCAAGATATTATCCACACGGTTATTCCGCATT
>ENA-OQIC01000157-OQIC01000157.1-human-gut-metagenome-genome-assembly--contig:-NODE-157-length-30292-cov-2.161412_pt1 | contig 30292 bp, 42 predicted proteins | sample MGYA00242572_ERZ504736 | MGnify/ENA primary metagenome ERZ504736 (study PRJEB26092, sample SAMD00036201) | human gut metagenome | host: Homo sapiens | study: EMG produced TPA metagenomics assembly of...
TAAAATTCTCTTTAAGGAACGGATTTCTACGATGTAATAGCTTTCTCCGCTTCCTAAATCATCTCGTAGCGCCATGGAAGTCATGACCTGAAAATAAGGTGCGCAATAAGAAGATGCCGTACAGGTATAAATAGTTTGGGCAAAAATACTGTTTATGGCAATATTTTTCAAAAATGTAGATTTTCCCGAAGCATTGGAACCGGTTACCAAAATGCCCCTTTGGCAGAAATACTGTTTGCCACGGGATTTTCAATCAACGGATGGTAAAGATTTTCCACATCCATATACGCTCTTTTCTCTTCCCTAAATTCAGGACAAGTATAATAAGGCAAAGTTTCACGAAAAGATGCAATGGAAATCATGCTGTCTATATAACCTAAAGTATAAATCAGCTCCTCCAGTTCCTTTCGGTTTTCCTTCATGGACTTCATCATATCCTGAAATTTAATCAAATCAATATGAGTCAGCATACGAATGTAATCCATAAGCATGCCTTCCAGTCCGCCTCCCGTTGAACTTCTGTCAATAACAAGCGAGGAACGTTTCTGAAAGCCTGCCAGCCTTTTCTGTGCCGGTATTCCTCTTGCCATGGCAGCTTCCAGCTCCGGTATTTTTAGCTTTTCCAGTTTCTTATAAGCTTCTAAAAGCTGCAATACATTTCTGAAGCTGGAAAGATAAGCATCCACCTCCTGCTTCTGTGTCATATAAGCGCCGATATTCACAACACAGACCAAAAGAAACAAAAAGACTCCGGGATTAGGCGCCAAAATAAAGACAAGAAGCGACAGGAAAAAAGCGCTGCAAAATCCAATCTGTACGTTTTTTCCTTTGATGTTTACTTCTGTTGTTACATGAATATTTTCGTAAATACTATTGCTGCCGGATTTTCGCACAGAAGCAAGAATAGTCTGCACCTGCTCTCTTATTTCCTGATTTTTAGCAAAAAACAGCATCAACCGATTGCGATATTTTAGTTCTTTCTCTTCAAATACCGGTTTTCGCAAAATATCATACAGACAATCTCCTCCTACGGCGGAAAAAGTCTGGTTCAGCAGCATGAAATACGGTCCATGTCTAAATCATTCCATGTGATATCGTCAATGAAAAAGCCTTCTTTTTCTCTCTTATGAAAAACTGCGAAATATGATGGAAATCTTCATACGTATATTCCCGGTCAGGTATTTGTCCCCAGGCATTTTTTAATTTCTGCTGCAAAAAAGCTTTCGTCTTTTGTTTTCTGACAGCATAACTGCTGCTGCCGATAAAAGCAGCAGCGCAATTATTCCAATTCCTACAACTGTTTCACTCATGAGGTCACCTTAAAAATATTTCTCGATACAGTCCAGTGTTTCCTGAATTTCTGCTTCTGTATGTGCATCGGATAAGAACATAGCCTCAAACTGTGACGGAGCCATGTGAATACCGTGATTTAACATATATTGGAAATATTTGGAAAATTCTGTGGTATCTGATGTTTTTGCAGAAATATAATCCGTTACCTTATTTGGGGTAAAGAAAATACAGCCTAGGGAGGACACGGAATTCACCTGATAGTCCACGCCTTTTTCTAAAAAGATTTTACGAATTCCCTCATACAGAAGTTCTCCTTTTTGATAAAGACGTTTGTAAATATCCTGATCTTCCCAGAGAATTTTCAGCTGTGTAAGTCCTGCTGCCATAGCAATGGGATTTCCGCTTAAAGTCCCTGCCTGATACACAGGTCCTGCCGGAGCTACCATTTCCATAATCTCTTTTCTTCCGCCGTAAGCGCCTACGGGCATACCGGCTCCGATAATTTTTCCGTAAGTTACCAAATCCGGTGTAATTCCGTAAAATCCTGCTGCTCCGCTGAAGCTTAAACGAAATCCGGTAATGACTTCGTCAAAAATTAAAAGCGCATGATATTTATCACATAAGTCACGCAGTCCCTGTAAAAATCCGTCTGCCGGAGGAACCACACCCATATTTGCACCTACCGGTTCTACAATCACAGCGGCAACCTGATTGTCGCTTTCTAAAAACAGCTTTTCTACACTGCTTAAATCGTTGTAAACAGCAAGCATAGTGTCCTGTGTACATCCTTTTGGAACGCCTGCGCTGTCCGGCACGCCGCTTGTCATAACACCGCTTCCTGCGCTTACCAGCATAGCGTCTGTGTGTCCGTGATAACAGCCGGCAAATTTAATGATTTTGTTCTTTCCCGTATACCCTCTGGCAACACGCAGAGCGCTCATTACCGCCTCTGTACCGGAGTTTACCATACGTATCATATCGATGTGAGGAATTTTATCACAGATAAATTCTGCCATTTCCACTTCTACTTCCGTAGCGCAGCCAAAGCTTAATCCGTTTTCGCTGGCACGGATAACCGCATCTTTAATCTGCTCATTATTATGTCCTAAAATCATAGGTCCCCATGAGTCAATGTAGTCAATATATTCATTGCCGTCTACATCAAAGATTTTACAGCCCACAGCTCCCTGTATAAAGCGAGGCGCTTCTGTAACAGAGCCATAAGCACGAACAGGACTGTTTACCCTCCGGGTATTCTCTTTACTGCTCTTTGAAATAATTCCTCTGATTTTGTCATTATCCAATTCTCCCTTCTTCGATGTATTTTTGCAATTTCCTTTGCAAAATAAGTGAGGTAAATGTCTGTACCTGCACGGTAGCGCCGGCTGCCATTTCACAGATAATTTTATCCTCTTCAATATAACCAAGCTTTGCTCCCGCCTTTACCATAGCGTATTCTCCGCTGACAGAATATGCTGCCACAGGAACATGAAGCTCATTTTTCACTTCACGAATAATATCCAGATAAGAAAGCGCCGGTTTTACCATAATGATATCCGCTCCCTCTTCTACGTCTAACAAAGCTTCCTTTAAGCCTTCCCTGCGATTGTGATAATCCATCTGATAGCTCTTTCTGTCACCAAAGGAAGGCGCAGAGCCCGCAGCATCACGGAAAGGACCATAAAATGCAGAAGCATATTTTACGGCATAAGACATAATCGGCGCTTCCTTATATCCATTTTCATCCAGCAGATTACGAATTGCCAGAACCCTGCCATCCATCATATCAGAAGGAGCAACCATATCTGCGCCTGCCTGCACATGGGAAAGGGCTGTTTTTGCCAAAAGCTCTAAGGTCTTGTCGTTTTCTACTTCATGACCGCACAGAACACCGCAGTGTCCGTGAGAAGTATATTCGCACATACATACATCTGTAATCAGATACAAATCATCGCCAAAAGCTTCTTTTGCCTTTGCAACAGCTCTTTGTACAATACCGTCTTTTGCGTAAGCCTGACTTCCCACCTCATCTTTTTTATCCGGAATACCGAAAAACATTACCTTGCTGACTCCGGCGTCTAAGGTTTCTTCCAGTCCTTTTAACAAGGTATCAATGCCTGTAACGATATTGCCCCGGCATGGTTGGAATTTCCTCTTTTATTCCTGTTCCTTCTTTTACAAACACCGGATAAATCAGAGAACTTTTATCCACTCTGGTTTCACGCACATTTTCTCAGGATTTCATTTCCTCTTAACCTTCTCGGTCTGATATTCATAATTCTACAACTCCTTTTTCTCTGAATTCTTTTTTAATTCTATTACTAATTCTAGAAGGCTGTCAATAGACGCTTCTTTTGACATGTAAGTTTCCATGGAATATTTATCTGCTGCTGCTTTTGTCTGTTTTCCGATACAGGCGGCTTTTACCCTGCTGTAATCCAACTCCGGCACTGCTTCCACAAAGCCTTTGACCGTAGATGCGCTGGTAAAAACAGCACAGTCGATGCTTCCTGCCTCAAATTCCTTCTTTTCATCAATAATTTCAGATTTTTCATAAAGAGTTTCGTAAATGCCGATATCGTCAATGACAATACCTGCTTTTTTCTTTAATTCTTCTATGATTTCCTGACTGCCGATTTCTGCTCTGGGGAGTAATATTTTTTCTGTTCCGCTGCATTTTTCACACAGCATTTTCCCAAGAGACGCACCGTCAAACAGTTCCGGCATGACATCTGCAAAAAATCCTTTTTCCTGCAATGCCTTCTGTGTTCCGGTTCCTACCACTGCAAATTTTGCATTTCCCAGTTTTCTTGCGTCCACCTTTGCTTTTTTCATTTCTTCAAAGAAAACCTTTACTCCCTTAGGGCTGGTAAAAGCAATCCAGTCATAAGTCTGCAAATGAGAAAAAGCATTCAAAAGAGCTGTATTTTCCTGTTTTGCTGCTGTCTTAATGGCAGGTAATTCCAGCACCTCTGCTCCCAGTTTTCTGAGCTTTGCCGCCATGGAGGATGCCGCTTCCTTTGGTCTTGTAACCAGCACTTTATAACCGAAAAGCGGAAGCTTCTCATACCAGGCAAATTCGTCTGCCAAAGCGCAGACCTTACCAACTACAATAATGGCAGGTGTTTCAATTCCCTGTCGCTGTACTTCTTCCGGCAAAGTAGAAACCGTTGCTACAATTCTTTTCTGTGCCGCAGTTGTGCCCTTCTGCAAAATTGCAGCCGGCATATCCTTTTCCATACCTGCGTCTAAAAGCGCTTGACAAATATCAGTTAAGGCGCTGACACCCATTAAAAAGACTAAAGTTCCTTTTGTACGAACAAGGGCTTCAAAATCAATGTCGTAAGCTGCGCCCTTTTTCTTATGTCCCGTAATAATGTGAAGAGAGGAGGTGAAATCACGATGAGTAACCGGAATGCCGTTATATGCCGGAACTGCAATGGGGGAAGTCACTCCTGGTACAATTTCATAGGGAATACCTTCCTGAATTAACAGCTCCAGCTCTTCCCCGCCTCTGCCAAAAAGGAAGGGGTCTCCACCTTTTAAGCGGACTACACGATATCCCTTTTTTGCTTCCTTTAATAAAACCTCATTAATCTGCTCCTGAGGCATGGTATGGTGCGATGCCCTTTTTCCTACGTTAATGCAGCGGGCAGTTTTTGGGATTTGTGATAAGACACCCTGTCCTACCAGACTGTCATATACCACTACCTCTGCCTGCTGTAAAATTTCCATTCCTTTTAAAGTAAACAGTCCAATATCTCCCGGACCGGCTCCTACCAGCCATACTTTCCCTTTACACATACGCTTTGCTCCTTTCCTGCAGCTCCTTTGCAAGAGAAATTCCAAGCTCCTCTGCTGCTTCTGCACTGCCCTTTTTCAGCCCTTTTTCATAATTTCCTGTATTCTCATCGTAGTATAAGCCACGTAAAATAATCTGTCCGTCCTCGACCCGGGCATGGGCGGCTACCGGAGAAGAACAGCCTCCGTTTAAATAACGGACAAAGGCTCTCTCTGCCAATGCGGCATAAGTGGCGTTTTCGTCTCCATAGCCCTTTAAATAGCTGTAATCTACATCCTTTCTTCCCTGAATTGCCAAAATTCCCTGTCCGGCTGCGGGTATCATCTCCTCCGGTTCAAAATAACGGGCAATTCTGTCCTCCAAGCCTAATCTCTTTAAACCGGCGGCTGCCAGCAGCAGACCGCTGTATTCTCCGTCATCTAATTTTTTTAAACGTGTCTGAACGTTTCCTCTAACACTTTTACATTCCATATCAGGAAAGATTTCTTTTAGCTGTAAAATTCTTCTTAAACTGGAGCACCCAATAGGCTTCGAAGTATCTAACTGGGTAACACCTTTTGGAAGTACCAGAACGTCTCTTGGATCTTCTCTTTTGGAAAATGCAATAAGAGGCAGTTCTTCGGGAACCTCCATAGGCATATCCTTTAAGCTGTGTACAGATAATTCTGTTTTTCTTTCCATAAGAGCTTTATCCAGCTCTTTTACAAACAGTCCCTTTCCTCCGATTTTATCTAAGGTTCTATCTAAGATTTATCTCCGGTGGTTTTCATGGTCAAAATTTCCACCTGTATATCCGCATTATTTTCTCGGATATAATCCCGTACCATTTCGCTTTGCACCACTGCAAGCTTACTTTCTCTGCTTCCGATTACTACTTTTCTCATATTTACTCCCCTTTATGACTGAGCATTTCCTGTATCATTTCTCTTACACGGCGGACCTTTTTGTGGTCTTTTCCGCATCCATTAAAGCCGATAACCACATTCTCATATTCCAGAATTCCCGGAAAATGAAAATCGCATTTTTCTTGATTGCTGGCTACATTTACCAGTATATTATTCTCTTTGCAAATCTTGTATATTTCTTCGTTTAACGCATGATTATCTGTCACTGCAAGTACAAGGTCTGCATTTTCAATATCTTCTGCTTCAAACTTTTTCTGCTTATAAATAATTTTCCCCTTCTGGCAGAGAGTCTTGACGCTCTCTGTACAGGCAGGTGCGATTACCGTGATTTCCCCCACAAAAGTCAGCAGTGTTTGAATTCTTCTGACAGCAATCTTTCCGCCTCCGATTACCACGGCTCTTTTCTGTGTGAAATCTACAAACAAAGGAAAAAACTTCTTCTCTTTATGCTCCATAAAGCTTTTCCAGCCCTTCTACACAATTTATGAATTCTTCTTTTTCCAAGGTATCACGAAGCCCAAACATCATTTTACTGACAACCTTTCCGGCTGCAACATCAATGGCATTTAAAAGGTTTTCCCTGTCCTCGTCTTCCATAGGTGTTTTTCGCAGAATTTTTAAAATACGCAGGTTTAAATCCTGCACAGCCTCTGCCTGAATATCCTGAATACGAGGGATTAAACTTCTTCCGTCATACCAGCAGTAAAAATCTTCCATCTGCTCTCTTAATATTGCTGCTGCCTTCTGCATACTTTCCTGAAGCTCCAAAGAATTGGTATCAATTTTAAAACTGTCAATATCATAAAGAGTTATGCCCTCTATTTCGTTTACAGACGGCTCAATGTCTCTTGGAACTGCCAAATCAATTAAAATCTGCTGTTTTTTCCCTGTTGCTGCCTGCTGTATCAGCTCCTTGGTAAGGGTAAGTTCGGACTTGCCGTTGCACTGACAATCAAATCACAGGAAGGGAAGAATTCCATGCGTTCTCCATAGTTAATTCTGTCGCATCCTTTGGGAATGCTTACAATTCCGCTGCGATACTGACGGACGGTAACCGTTACATGAGCGCCTGCCTCTGCCAAAGCCAGTGCAGCCACCTTTCCCATTTCTCCGTTTCCGATTACCATACAATTACTGCCGTCTAAGGAATATCCGGTTTCTCTCAGCTTTTGAATAGCCTGATGAATGACAGAGCTGTTGCCTCTGGAAAATACGACCTCTGTTTTTACTCTTTTTGCGGCAGTTACCGCCATACGAAACAGAACCTCTAAAACGTTGTCTGTACAGTAGACATCTCTTGCCATGGACAGGGCATCCTTTACCTGCGTAATAATCTGGTCTTCTGCCAAAATCTGAGATTTTAAGCCGCTTGTCAGATAAAAAAGATGCTCAATGGCTTCTTCTTCCCTTCGCTCCACAAAATATCTGCGAAATTCTTCCGGATTTTTTCCTTTTTCTTCACACAGAAAATCAAAAAGAGAACCTTCCCATTCCTCCTGTGTACTTGCCCAAATCTCCATTCTGTTGCAGGTAGACAAATAATACAGCCTAAAATCCCCGGAGCTTCTTTTAATTTCTCCATTGCTGCCGCTGCATTTTTCTTTGTAAAGGAAACTGCGCACGTATGTCTACGGACGCTTTGTTATAATCAATTCCCACCATGGAAATACTCATTTTTTCTTCCATCTCCTAAATCTTTTGTTTTTGCACTGTTTTTTCATCTTAGCACAGAATTCTTTTCGGTGCAACTTATTGACAAAATCAGATAGTATGTTACAATGAATGCAGAATTGAGTGTTCAAGGTGCCTGCTTGCAGGAGAATAGGAAAGTCAAGTGAAAAGCTTGCACGGTCACGCCGCTGTAAAGGAGAAGTTTTATTTCACTATGTCACTGGAGCTTACTGGGAAGACGAAATAAAATGCTGATGCCTGAGTCAGAAGACCTGCCTTGTACATGCGATTTACACAGGTTACGAACGATGGCCGTGTGTAAGAACAGGTTGGCTCATAGCATGTCAATTTTGCTGGAACCTCTTGTTCTTCTGATAGCCTGTCGGTGTGTACCGAAGGGCTTTTTTGTTGTATAGAAAATTGTATTCTATACAATAAACGCTCCGCAGAGAGCACATTATTTTTTAAATCAGAAGGGAGAAGAAAAATGAGTAAACAACGCAAACGAATTTTTGTACTGACTGGTATTCTTGCACTTACTTTTGGAATGATGACAAATGTCAGTGCAATGCACATTATGGAGGCTATCTGCGGCGGCTTTGTATCGCATGGGGTGCTTTATGTATTCCGTTTTTAGTTGCCGGATTTTTGTCTATTAAAAAGACTTTAGCCGAACATAAAAATTTAATTACACTCCTTGCTATGTCAGGAGCTTTTGTATTCGTAATTTCATCACTGAAAATTCCGTCTGTAACAGGAAGCTGTTCTCACATGACAGGAACCGGACTGGGCGCTATTTTATTCGGACCTTCCGCCGTTTCTATTTTAGGGCTGATTGTTCTGTTGTTTCAGGCTATTTTACTGGCCCACGGCGGACTGACTACCATCGGAGCAAATACTTTTCCATGCAATCGCCGGTCCGTTTGTACCTACGGAATTTTGTGTTATGTAAAAAGCAAAAGTAAATAAATAGTTTCTGTATTTCTTGCAGCGACCTTAGGTGACTTATTTACTTACTGCGTTACAGCTGCACAGATGGCGCTTGCTCACAATGCAGATACCACGTTTATGGCTGCTATGGGTAAATTCCTTACTGTATTCGCTCCTACACAGGTACCTTTGGCTATCATTGAAGGTATTATCACTGTTTTGATTATTCAGGGATTAGAAACTTACGCAAAACCTGAGCTTCGTGCTATCGGTTACTTAAAGGAGGGAAAATAATATGAAAAAGAAGTATTTCTTGCCATTCTTTTGATTTTCTTAATTGCTTTTGTTCCGTTATTCGCATTAAAGGATGCAGAATTTGGCGGTTCTGATGATGCCGGAAGTCAGGTTGTAGAAGAGGTTGACTCTTCTTATGAGCCATGGGCAACTCCTATTTTTGAAAAGCTCATTGGCGGAGAGCTTCCGGGAGAAGTGGAAAGTCTTCTCTTCTGTCTTCAGACAGGAATTGGCGTAGGCGTCATTGCTTTCATCATGGGACGTTTTGTAGAACGCAAGAAATGGATGAAAGACGATAATTAAAATTTCTCTTTGAAAGGAGTTTTCTTATGATTGTCATTGATAAGCTTTGCTATCATTCCAGACTCAGATATGAAAACGCCGGTGAGAAGTTTGCCTTTGCAATAATTACACTTTGTATTTGTGTAATGAGTCGTTCGATTGCAGTGGCAGGTATCGTATTAGCAGTTACAGGGGTTCTTACCGTTAAAAAAGGTGGAGTCCCTGTTTCTCGTTATTTACGTTTTCTCACTGCCCCGATTATTTTTTTATTACTCAGCACCATTGCCATTATGTTTCATCTAAGCCGTACTCCCATGGATATGTTTGCTGTTCCTGTGGGAAGCTGGTACATTACCACCAGCTACTCCTCTTTCTTTTATGCGGTGCAGCTTATTTTTACGGCATTAGGAGCTGTTTCCTGCCTGTATTTTTTATCCTTTACTACGCCGATGCCGGATATTTTGCAGGTTCTTGAGAAGCTCCACTGCCCCAAATTATTGATGGAGCTCATGCTTTTAATTTATCGTTTTATTTTCGTGCTTTTGGATACGGCTTCTGCGCTTTCCACTTCTCAGAACTGCCGTCTTGGAAACCGTGATTATAAAACGTCTTTAAAATCCTTCGGAATGTTGGGCTCTGTTTTAATGATAAGAGCCGTGGAACGCTCCAACCGTTTATATGCTTCTATGGAGGCAAGATGCTATGACGATACCATCCGTGTCTTATCGGAAAACCAGCCTCCGAAAAAAAGTGTTATTGCAGCCATTGTTGTATTTGACTCGGCTTTATTTCTGTTTGCTGTATGGAGGAGATTTTTTTCATGAATTCAGATATTATTTTAAAAGCAGAAGATTTATATTTTTCTTATGACGATGAACAAAGCCATTCTTTAAACGGACTTTCTCTGGAAATTAAAAAAGGACAAAAAATCGCATTTATGGGTGCTAACGGAAGCGGAAAATCTACCTTTTTTCTATGCTGTACCGGTATTTTAAAACCGCAAAAGGGAAAACTTTTCTTCCATAATAAAGAAGTTACTTATAAGAAAAAAGAACTTTTAGATTTGCGAAGCAAAATCGGAATTGTTTTTCAGGATCCGGATAATCAGCTTTTTTCAGCCAGTGTCTATCAGGAAATTTCTTTTGGTCCTTTAAATTTAGGACATTCAGAAGAAGAAACAAAAAAGAAGTTGAAGAAGTCATTGATTATCTGGAAATTACCCCTTTCCGTCATAAACCAACCCATGCATTAAGCGGTGGACAGAAAAAGCAGGTTTCTATTGCTGATATTCTTGTCATGAAACCGGAAATTATTATTTTAGATGAGCCTGCTGCTGCTTTAGATCCTAAGCATACGACTATGGTAAACCATATTGTAGATCAGATGACGCAAAATGGGATTACTGTTTTAATGGCAACTCATGATGTAAATTATGCTTATGAATGGGCAGATGAAATTTTATTATTCCACGAGGGGAAAGTTCTGATGCATGGCACTCCGGCTCAGGTATTCAGCAATCGAGGTGTTTTAAAACAAACAAATTTAGAACCGCCTGCTGTTCTGGAGCTTTTTGAAAGCTTATGCAGAAAAGGAATTTTAAAATCCTCTCTCCCACTTCCGAAAAACTTAAATGCTTTAGAAAAATACATCTCAGATGTGAAAATAAATACACACTACGGAGGAACAAAAACAGTGTCAAAAGAAACAAAAAAAGCCATCTTGGCTGTAAGCTTTGGAACAAGTCACAATGATACCAGAAAAATTACCATTGATGCCATTGAACAGGATATGCAGGCTGCTTTCCCTGATTATGCCCTCTATCGTGCATGGACCAGCAAAATGATTATCAAAAAAGTAAATGCCAGAGACGGTGTGCATATTTGCAATGTGAAGGAAGCTATGGAGAAAATGCTTCAGGACGGAATTACAGACGTACTTGTTCAGCCTACGCATGTAATTAACGGGATTGAAAACGACCTTATGAAAGAAGATGCTCTTGCTTTTCAGGAGCAGTTTCATTCTATTTCTTTTGGAGACCCGCTTCTTACCAGCGAGCAGGATAATTTAGCCGTTATCGATGCCATTACCTCTGAATTTAAGACTTTAACAAAGGATGAGGTTTTAGTCCTGATGGGGCACGGAACAACTCACTATGCCAACGCAATTTACGCTGCTTTGGACTATACCTTTAAAGATAAGGGGTATTCCAATATTTTTCTGGGAACCGTAGAAGCTTATCCTACCATGGAAAGTCTGTTAAAAATGGTTCATGCTTATCAGCCGAAAAAGGTTGTTTTGGCGCCGTTTATGATTGTTGCCGGAGACCATGCGAAAAATGATATGGCAAGTGATGAGCCGGACTCTTGGTATAGCCAGTTCAAAGCAGCAGGCTATGATGTAGAGCCTGTATTAAAAGGCTTGGGAGAATATACCGGTATCCGAAAACTTTTTATCGAACATTTAAAAACCATTGATTGTTAAAAAACAGAATGGGATGTCACATCGTATTTAAAGCGACATCCCATTCATTATTTTTCCATCCAATTCTTTACTTCTTCCAGTGTCTTTAATTTCCCGTATAAATATTCTTTTACAGGTGTTTCATCCTCCAAAAGGTCGGGTATCATAATTACCTTCATTCCCGCTTTTCCCGCTGAAATAATTCCGTTATAAGAGTCCTCCAGCGCCAGAGCGGCGGCGGGACTGACTTCTAATTTCTCACATGCCAGTGCGTAAATAGCCGGATGCGGTTTCCCATGCTCCACACAATCCCCTGTGATGATTTCCTGAAAATAATCAAAAATCCCTTGCTCCTTCAGCGCTTCCTTAGCATACATTTGATGGGTGGAGGTTGCCACTGCCATAGGAATGTTTTTCTTCTTTAAATAATCTAAAAGAGAAAGCAGACCTTCTTTTTTGGGAATTCCCTTCTCTTTCTCATAGTCATAATAGACCTGATGATATCCGTCTAAAAACGCCCTCTAAAAGGGAAAAATTTGCGCCGTATTTCTTCAGAAAATAAGCATTTCTTTGGGCTCTGTTCATGCCCAATGTATTTTTGATGTTATCGCCCAGCTTTCCGTAGCCCAGATTTTCCCCTGTCACATCCCAACTGTACTTAATAATCCGCTCGGTATCCAGCATTAAACCATCCATATCAAAAACAACTGCTTTTGGTAAAAACGGTTCTTCTTTTATCCAGTATTCTGCCATTTTATTCACTTTGAATTGCAGCTCCTATCTGACTGTAAATATTTTCTGCGTCCAGCACATGGAAAGGCTCGGTGTTATGATTTCCATCTGCTCCTGCTGTTACTAAAATGTATTCCTGTCCCTCTACCATTGCCAGACTTGCCAGACACTGACCAGCCGCATTGGTAAAGCCTGTTTTGCCGCCCAGAATTTCTCCGTCTGTCACCTCTAAGGTCGATTTCTTGTCATACATGGTGCTTTCAAAGGTAATTCCGTTTGGCTCTGCTGCTGTGGGAGCAGTTGTATAAGAACGGGTGGTAAAAACCTCATAAAAGGTTTCATTTTTAATTGCCTGCTCTAATAATATCATAATATCTGTAACGGTTGTATAGTGCTCCTCTTCATGCAGACCTGAGGCATTTACAAAGTGAGAATTTAACATCCAAGCTCCTTGGCTCTTTCATTCATTTTTTCAGCAAAGGCTTCTTCACTTCCTGATATTCTGCATGCCAGCGCAGTACAACATTCTGCTCCTGACGGCAGCATCAGACCATACAGCAAATCTTTTACAGAAACTTTTTCTCCCGGCTGAAAGCCTGCCATGGAAGCTCCTCTTTCATATTCAGCCAAAACCTCGTCTACCGGAATTTGAACCTTCTCCTCCAAATCAGAAAGCTCTTCCACGGCAATCAACAAGGTGAGAATTTTGTCATAGACGCAGGATAAATGCGTTCTTCTGCATTTTTAGAAGCCAGTACCTTATTGTTTTGTACGTCCTTTACAATAGCGGCTTCACTGTAAATATCCATATCAATCTGAACATTCAGCCGTTCCTCCAGCTTTCGTCTTTCTTCTTCCTCCTGCTGTCTTCTCCGTTCTTCCTCGGCTGCTATCCTTGCTTTTTCCTCCTGTTTTCTGTCATAAGCCTGTTTTAGCTTTATTCCGCCTAAAAGAGCGGTCAGGCAAAAAATGCACACAGCTAAAACCGTAAACATAATTCTTCTTTTTCTTCTGACTTCTTTCATTCGTTGTTGTTTCTTCATAATTTCTCCATATCCTATTATCTATTCTGTTTCAGGCAATAAACGCAGTTATTCCATGACAAAGCAATTTCTGTTTGTCATGGAATAATAAGCTTGTTTATTCATATATTTCTACTTCTGAAATACCATTGTCATTCCATCTGCTTCCCTCATAAGAGTCTGCAATATACATGGAAATGTAAGACGCATCTATTGGTTCCTCAAAGGAAAGACAGAATTTTTTCTTTTCGTCGGAAAATTCAATATCCTTTGTCTCACTGTCTCCCACTTGGATTGTCAATGTCTTTGGCCGTGCACTATATTCCCAGAGCTGGTCGCTTCTCCAGTTTCCTAAATATAATACAAGATAACGAACCTTATGATTTCCATCGAAATTTATCCGAATACCGGTTGTCTCGCCTGTGTTTTCCTCATTCTCCTGCCAGGAGGTGCTGCTGTCTCCGTCAACTGCACTTTGTGCACTGTAATCATAAGTGTCAGACTCTTTGATGGAGTTTTGTTCGGTACTGACAGGTACAATCTTCTGATATTGGGAAAAATCAATTTCATCCGGATTTACCAGTTGAAAACGCTCCTGTTTTGTCGTTTCCTCTTGCGCAGCATCCTGTTTCTCTGTTTCATCCACTTCTTTCTCAATCTCCTCAGACGGAGTATCCTGATGAACCACTTCTTTATGTAATTTTTCATAATACTCCTTTTCCTGCCTGTCCAAATCTTTCATCCGTTTCATTCCCAAAGCAATGCCAATTCCAAGGCATAAAAGCAACAGAAAAGTAATGAGAATGGCAATGTTTCGCCTTTTCTTTTTTTTCTCGGGACTTAAAGGGGGCTTTTCCTCTTCCTCCTCTTCTTCGTCTTCCTCGTCAAAAAGGTCTTCTTCCCAGACATTCTCCTCTTCTTCCGCAACAGCCGGTTCAACCTCCTGACATTCCATCTGCGGTTCTTCTTGCGGTTCTTCATTCAGCTTCGGTGTTTCTTCTGGTTCTGTAACAGAAGTATCTTCCTTTTCTTCGGCTTCTGTGGTTTTTTCAACTTCTGGCTTTTCTTGCTCCGGTTCTTCTTCTGTTTGTATAATTTTTTCTTCTTCCTTTGGAACATTTGTCATTTGTACAGGCTTTGTAGCTCTGCCTTCTCTTCTCCCTGCTCTGCCTTTAAAATTTCTTCCAGTTCCTCGTCTGTCTTATAATAAGCCCATCTATCGTCTCATCCATGTATTCGGGAAAAACAGCTTTTCCGCACCGTCCACAGTAGAGATCGGTATCCGGGATTTCTTTTCCGCATCTGTCACATTTCATGTTTTTTCCTTCCTGAAATTCCTATTTCCAGTAATCTCTTTCATTATCAATCATGTATAATAAAGCGTTACAGATACATGCGGCAATATTGCTTCCACCTTTTCTTCCTCTGGCAACAATATAAGGAACGTCTGTATCCATAATCATTTCCTTAGATTGTACCACATTTACAAAGCCAACGGGAACCCCTATAATTAAATACGGAGAAATTTTTTTCTCATTTATCAGTTCATACAGTCTTACAAGAGCAGTAGGCGCATTTCCGATAGCAAAATTAATGGTTTTCCAAGTTCAGCCGCTTTGTCCATACTTGCTGTGGCTCTGGTGCTGCCCATCTCCTTTGCTTTTTTGCCACATCCTCATCAGACATAAAGCAATAAACCTCACCGCCGTACTTTGCCAGTGCCTTTTTGTTAATTCCTGCCTTTGCCATCTGTGTATCTGTGACAATTACAGGCGCCGTTTTTAATGGCTTCAATGGCTTTTTCCACTGCATTTGGAGAAAAACAAAGATTATCCGCATAGTCAAAATCAGCGCTTGTGTGAATACATCTTTTTACAATACATTCTGTACCGGGAATTAATTTTTTATCTCCCAGCTCTTCCGTAATAATTTCAAAGCTTCTTGTTTCGATTTCTTTTGGTTTTACATTTTCTAATTCTACTTTCATTTGTAGTCTGCCTCTCTTTTATTCCAATCCGGCTTCTAAAATCTCATAAATTTTCTTCATATCTAAATGCTTTCGAAGACCGTCTGCCAGTTTATCATATTGTGTTTCCTTAAATGCGGCAAAATCAATCCCCGTCATTTCAGAAACATCAAGCCCCTTTTCTTCTCCGATGGCTTTTACTATATTTTTTGCAACAGCTTCCTTATCAAAAATGCCGTGTACATAAGAGCCGTAAACATTGTTGCAGTAAGCTCCGTCCTGCTTTGTTGTATTTTGAACGTGGTCGGTGATTTCCGTGAAAGGATGTGCACCTTCCAGCAGTACACTTTCTCCCATGTGAATTTCATATCCTTCCAGCTTTACGCCTGTAAGAGAACTTAACGCACCTTCTACCTTTGGGAAAGTACCGGAAACTCTTGTGCGTGTTTTCAAATTCTGAAACACGGTTTCCATTGGCAAAAGTCCCATGCCCTTTATCTCCCCCCCGGCTTCAACGCCGTCAGGGTCTGAAAGCTTTTCTCCCAACATCTGATAACCGCCGCAAATGCCAAAAATAATCTTGCCTTCTGCTGCTTTTTTCAAAATCGCCGCTTCCAGTCCGTTTTGTCTTAACCAGAGTAAATCTTCCATAGTGTTTTTCGTTCCCGGTAAAATAATCATATCGGGATTTTTCAGCTCATTGACTGCTTTTACATAGCGCAGGGAAACACCGGAAATCATTTCCAGAGCATTAAAGTCCGTAAAATTGGAAATTCTGGGCACACGGATAACTGCAATATCAATGACGCCGATTTCCTGCTTATCGGAAAAACGTTCGGTGAGGCTGTCCTCGTCTTCGACCTCCAATTCCATATAAGGGGCTACTCCCACCACGGGAATACCTGTTTTTTCTTCCAAACTTACCACTCCCGGCTCTAAAATGGTTTTATCCCCTCGGAATTTATTGATAATCATGCCCTTTACCATTTTCTGCTCGTCTTCCTCCAGCAGCATAACTGTTCCGATTAACTGTGCAAAACGCCGCCTCTGTCAATATCTCCCACCAGAAGTACAGGAGCTTTTGCCTGCTTTGCCATACCCATGTTTACAATGTCTTCTTTTTTTAAATTGATTTCTGCAGGACTTCCTGCTCCTTCAATGACAATAATATCATACTCTTCTTCCAGCTTACGGTAAGCTTCCATCACCTTGGGAAGAAGCTGTTTCTTGTAAGCAAAATAGTCTCTGGCGCTCATCGTTCCCAGCACTTCTCCGTTTACAATCACCTGACTTCCCACATCATTGGTAGGTTTTAAAAGAATAGGGTTCATGAATACGGAAGGCTTAATTCCCGCTGCCTCTGCCTGCATGACCTGCGCTCTTCCCATCTCCAGCCCGTCTTCTGTAATAAAAGAATTTAACGCCATATTCTGAGACTTAAACGGCGCTACCCGATAGCCATCCTGCTTAAAAATTCTGCAAAGTCCTGCTGCCAAAAGACTCTTTCCTGCATTGGACATTGTTCCCTGTATCATAATTGCCTTTGCCATTGCTATTTCCTCTTTTCCCCGTTTAAAATATATTCCAAAGCTTCTGTTAAGCGCTCGTTTTCTTCTCTTTTTCGAACTGCAATACGGTAAAATCCTTTTTCCAGATTTGGATAATTACTGCAGTCTCTTATGGCAATCCCCTGCTTTAAACAGTTCTCCTTTAAATGTAAAGGGCCTTTAAAAAAGATATAGTTTGCTTTTGAGGGATAACAGAAAAGCTCTAATTTTCTTAATTTTTCTAACAGCCATTCTTTTTCTGCTTTGATTTTACTAAGTGTTTCTTTTACATACTCTTTTTCTTTTAACGCTGCTATTCCCGCCTCCTGTGCCAGCACCGATACATTCCACGGCTGCATTACTGCCTGCATATTTTCTAAAGTCTGGTTGTCACTGCAAAATCCATAGCCCAGACGAATACCCGCCATTGCATATTTCTTGGTGAACGCCTTCAGCAAAAAGAAGTTGGTATAAGTTTCCAGATAGGCTTTCATAGTATAAGCTTCCGAATTTTCGATAAAATCAATAAAACATTCATCCAGCACAAGAAAGGCATCTGAACGCTTGCAGCGCTGTAAAAGCTTTTCTACATAGCTTCTGTCTGCCAATATTCCTGTCGGGTTGTTGGGATTACAGAAGAACACCATATCAATGTCTTCGGTAATTCTGTCTATAAAATTCTCCTGCGGCACAAAGCCTTTTTCCTCTGAAAGCGGCACATACACGATTTCACATCCCACAGAAGACAAAGCCTGCTCATATTCGGCAAAAGTAGGAGCTGGAAGCAATGCCTTTTTTGGCTTTCTTGCCAGTACCAGACCGAAATCAAATCTGCCGCTCCGTTGCCGCAGATAATTCTTTCTTCCGGTACTTCTTCTTCCTCTGCCAATGCTTTGCGAAGGGCATCGCAGCTTACGTCAGGATAACATTCCGCTTTCTCAAGCGCCTGTATGACTGCCTCCTTCACGCCCTTGGGCATCCCGTAGATTACAATTTGCGGAGAAATCTAAAATACCGGGATTACGGTATACGTCTCCGCCGTGTATGTGTATCTTTGTCATTGTTTTAATCTCCTTTAAAGAAATAGAATACCTGCCAATAAGACAGTTCTTACTGCCACAAAAAGCACTGCCCCTAAAAAGGAGCTTACATATAATAAGGTATTGGCACGTTTAATATCTTCATATTCAATATCTCGGTTTGCATCTCCGATGGTAGGTTTTTCATATAATTTCCCAAAATAATAGGCATTTCCCGCAAGCTGCACATTTAAAGCGCCTGCCATGACTGCTTCTGTCTGCGCAGAATTCGGACTGGCATGCTTGTATCTGTCTCTGAGAAAATTTTTTTGCATTTTTGCCGTCAAAGCCTTTCCAGATAAGCAGCTGCAATCATCAGCATGCGGAAATTCTGGCAGGAATATAAATTGACTATATCATCCAGCTTTGCAGCATATCTTCCGAAATTGATATATTTCTCATTCTTATATCCCACCATTGAGTTCCATGGTATTTATCCCCTTATAGATAAACATCAGCACAGGGCCTCCGATTGCCATGTAAAAAAGAGGTGCGATAATTCCGTCTGAAGTATTTTCTGCAACAGTTTCCACTGCCGCCTTTGTAATTCCTTTTTCATCCAGTGATTTTGTATCACGTCCCACAATCATAGAAACCGCATGTCTTGCGCCTTCTAAATCGCCCTTTTTCAGCTCTTTATATACCTTCATGCTTTCCTGCTTTAAAGATTTTACCGCAAGCATCTGGTAGCAAAAAAAGCTTTCAATCACAATTCCCAGTACGGTATGTATTTGATAGCCGATATACAAAATAGCAAGAGGTACAAAACCGGATAGGAAACAAATGGAAATCACCAGCGCCAGTCCCGCTTTTCGTTCTCCTTTTTCTGTCTTTGGAAATAGATTTCTTAAATGTTTTTCAAAAAAAGAAATGCCGTTTCCGATTATTCGGACCGGATGGTAAAGCCATCTGGGGTCTCCCAAAAGTAAATCTATAAAAAAGCCCAAAAGCAGGGCAGTTCCTGTCCATCTTATCATGATTTTATCCTTTCTGTACCAGACTGATTTCTTTTTTCTGCTCCCAAGCTTCCCTGTCTATGTGAAGCAGATAAAATTCTCCGTTCCCAATCTGCCATTTAAAGTATTCGCCTTTCGGCTCTGCAAAATGGGAAAGGATGCTCATGATTGTACCTCCGTGTACTACCATGGCAATTTGCCTGTGTTCTTTTGAAAAAGCTTTTAAAATACATTCTTCAAAGCCTTTAATACATCTTTCTCGAAATTCTTCCACCCCTTCTCCGTTTGGAAAAGGCAGTGTTCCGTTGCTGTCAATCCATTCCTGATATTCTTTTACGCTTGACAGCTCCTGATAGTTTTTGTTTTCAAATTTTCCAAAATCACACTCTTTTAACTGTATATTTGTTTCCACAGAAAGCTTTGGATAAATCAGCGCCGCTGTTTCCAAGCATCGTTTCATAGGACTTGCATATACAAGCTCTGCCTTTGGATATTGTTTCTTTCTTATCTCCTCTATGCCAAGAGAGCACAAATTTTCATCGGTCTTACAGCCAATATATCTGCCTTTGAGATTTCCCAATGTTTTTCCGTGACGGATTAAAACTACTTTAAGCATCTTTTATCACCATGCCAAGACCGCATACCACACGGATGACCTGTCTGCTTTTTGCAGCCAGTTGTGTGCAGAGCCGCCCTGTACTCTCTCTGTATTTTCTGTCAAAGGCATCTATGGGACTACACCATATCCTAATTCATTGGAAATCACAATTAAATCCGGATTTTTTCCTGAATTTTCTCTGCTAAATTCTCAAAATCCCACTCTTTTTCCAGTCCCTTTTTTACCCATTCATGAAAATGATACAGACAGGTACAATGAAAAATATCATCATATTCTGCATTTTTTCCGTCTGTCATCTGCTCTTCGGAAAGAGAAAATTTCTCTTTTACATATTCTTTCTTTCCCTGAAAAGCGCCGCCTATAATTAACTTCATGGTCTTTCCCTTCTTTTATATCATTCTGCTGATGCTTTCACCGATTACACAGGAAAACGCTATCACCAGTTCGCAAATCTGCATGTGAAAACCGGCTAAATCTCCGGTAATTCCTCCAAATTCCTTCATAGACATTTTATAATAATACCAATATTCCAGAGCAGCTCCGGTTACCGCACATGCCCCGATGACAGGGCTGTATGCCAGCATTGCACACACGCAAAGAATAACATAAACGCAGGAAACAATTCTTACGCAATTCTTCTGTGCTCCGTCAGAAAAAGTAGCTGCAAGCCCTGTATTCTTTGCCATAGGAAAGCTGGCAATGGAAAAGCTTCCCAGCGCTCTGGAAAGCACAAAGCCGATACATACCACCGGCAGGCTCTGTAACGTAATTTCATGATACATGCCGTAGTACAGGAAAAAATACACCACGGCAGTGATAATGGCAAAGGCTCCTGCATGGGAGTCCTTTAAAATTTCCAGCTTACGTTCTCTTGGCTGATAGGAATGAATGGCGTCTGAAGTGTCCAGCAAGCCGTCCAAATGAATACCTCCTGTGAGAAATACCGGTATCATAACAAAAATCATTGCATAAAAGCCTCTGCTTTCTGTAAGATATCTTCCATAAAAGCCCCAAAGCCATACAACTCCGCCGATTATCACACCAATGAGGGGGAAAAAGCACATAATATAGCGCATATTTTCCTTTTTCCAGTCACTGGCAGGCATTGGGATTTTGGAATACATAGAAAATGCAATTTTAAAGCTGTTCCATAATTTTTCCATTTTATTGTCCTTCTTTTCGCTCTGTGTTTTTCTGCTGCACCGGAATGCCATACACCACTTCGGTTACTTCCTTCGCCCACGCGGCAAGTCTCGCATTAATTTCTCCCAGATATTTCTGATATTGTTTTGTTTCCTCATCATACTTTATTCCATCGGAAAAAATTTCATTTGTTACAATGACCACCTGCTCGGCCTGTTTGTCTAAATTTTTCACACCTTCTAAAATTTCTTCCACTACCTTCTCTTTTGCGCCGTTTTCCTGAAACATTTCATTGGCGGTAAGATTGGAAAGACACTCTAAAAGTACGCAGGAGTGTTTCGGTATTTTCACATTTTTTAAGCCTACATAACATTCCACAGTAGAAAAATTTTTTTCTGCCCGCATAGCACGATGACGGGCAATCCTTTGATGACTTTCCTCGTCAAAAGGGTACATGGTGGCAATATAAATACGGTTGAAATCCCCGAATTCTACTACCTTTTGCTCTGCATAAGCGGATTTTCCGCTGCCGCTTCCCCCTGTAATTAAAGTAATCATTTTGTCTTTCCTCTCTAATCCAAGGGCTGGTAAGCATCCATTCCCCAGTTTCCGAAATCCCCCATCTGATTGTAAACTGCCAAACCGGTATCCAGCAGCGGGAATAAATTCAATGCTCCCGTTCCTTCTCCCAGACACATGTCACAATACAGAGGCGCTTCTTTTCCCAGCGCTTCTAAAAGCAATGCGCCTGCCGGTTCTTTGGAAACGTGGGTAGCCAACATATAATCCTTTGCCAGAGGACAAATCGTTGCCGCTGCCAAAGCTCCTGTGCAGAAATGACTCCGTCAATTAAAACAGGAATATGAAGGGCTGCCCCTCCTAAAAACAGTCCGGCAATCGCTGCAATATCAAATCCCCCTACCTTAGAAAGTACATCAATGGCATCTGTTTTATCAGGCTGATGAAGGGCAATGGCTTTTTTAATTGCTGTAATTTTGCGGTTTAAGCCTTCCGTAGAAAGTCCCGCTCCCCTGCCTGTCATTCTTTCCACAGGAATATCTAAGAGTACAGAAGCCACAGCGCTGCTGGTCGTGGTATTTCCAATGCCCATTTCACCGGTTGCAAGAATATGATAGCCCTTTTCCTTCATCATCTGCGCTGCTTCTATTCCGATTTCAATGGCACGGATTGCCTGTTCCCTTGTCATTGCAGGCTCTTTTGTCATATTTTTTGTTCCATAGGCGATTTTGCGGTTAAAAATACGGACGTCTCTTGCCACACCTACATCAATGGGAAAAATATCACAGCCCACACTTTTGCACATAATGCTGGAGGCTGCTTTTTCCTGTAAGAAATTTTCCGCCACCAGAGCCGTAATTTCCTGCCCTGTCTGTGTGACGCCCTCTTCTACTACGCCGTTGTCCGCACACATGGGAATTAAAACTCTTTTTTTCACGCACACCTTTGGCGTACCTGTAATTCCCGCAATCTGCACAATCATATCCTCCAGCTTTCCGAGGCTGTGCAGGGGATGGGCGATACTGTCCCAATGTGCCTGACTGCTTTTCATTGCTTCTTCGTTTAACGGCTGTATTTTTTCTAAAGCTTCCTGCAAATTCATTTTTCAAGTCCTCCTGACTGTCTTTTCTTAAAATCCCTGCTGCAATCCAGAAATGCTTTTGGCAATTCCGGATTTCCGTAATAATAAAAATGAGGAAATCCCGCCGTCATAGTCGGCGTACTGTGAATACAATCCCAGCCTCTTTTACCTGTGGGCTTTTTTGCATAAAAATCAGCTCCGCAGCTTGTAGAGTCAAAATAGTGAAACTCATGTGCCGGACACATACCAAGCTGTCTTCCGAATACCGGCTTTTTACAGGACGCTTCAATATACCCAAAACGAGACAGCTTTCCTGTATTAAAGACCTTCCCTTTAATCTGTCCTACTCCCTGACGAAAAACCCCTTTTTCATCCTCAAAGATATCGTGGAGATAAATAAAACCGCCGCATTCTGCCAAAACCGGCATCCCCTTTGAAAGAGCTTCTTTTATCTGTTCCCTCATAGAAAGATTTTCTTCCAGCGCTTTTCCGTATAATTCAGGATAACCGCCATACAGTAATAAGCCCTGAATATCAGGTGGCAGCTCTTTATCGTGAATGGGAGAAAACGGAATGAGCTCTGCGCCCATTTCCTCTAAAAGCTTTAGGTTGTCCTCATAGAAAAAGCAAAACGCTTCATCCTTTGCCAAGCCTATTTTTATTTTTTCTCCCTGATTTTTCAAGCTTTGAAAATATTCTTTTGTTTCTTTTTCAACAGAAATAGCAGGAGCGCTCTTTCCAAGCTCAATAAGTCCATGGAAATCTATGGTCTCCTCCATACGCTTGGCAAGCTTTCCAAGCTTTTCCTTGAAATCCTGTATTTCATTAGGCATTACAAGCCCTAAATGGCGGCTTTCAATGACACAGTCTGTTACCACAGGAACATAGCCATATACTTTTATTCCCAGCTTTGTTTCAATCATTTCTTTTACTCTGGGATACAGCATGGAAGAAATCTGGTTCAGCAGTACGCCTTTGATGTTGCTGTCCGGCATAAAATTCACAAATCCCTGAATAAAGGGAAGAATAGAGACGCTCATTCCTTTACAATTAACAATCAGCACCACAGGTGTCTGTGTCACCTTTGCCAAATCATAGGCGCTTGCCCTTGTGGTTGTTCCGCCTACGCCGTCATAATAGCCCATAACACCTTCCATTACGGCAATGTCACAGTCTTCCAGATTTCGTTTTAATAAATATCTGGTTCTGTCCGGCGTGGTAAAAAAGTATCTAAATTTCGGGATTTTGTTCCGATTACCTTTGTGTGAAACATAGGGTCAATATAATCCGGCCCACACTTAAAAGAGGCTGTTTGAAGTCCTCTGTTTTTCAATGCCTGTAAAATCCCACAGGTAATCAGGGTTTTTCCGCTGCCGCTCGCACCGGCTGTTAAAAGAAAACGAGCTGTACTCATAGTTCTATCCTCTCTGCTGACAATTTCCCGTACAGGAAATAATATAAATGGGGTTTTCGCCCATCATCATGTGATATCTGCCGACTGTTTTTGATTTGCTCACAGTCATCTGCACAATTTCTGTGTCCGTTACAGGCAGGGTTTTCAAACACTCCAAAGCTTCTGACACGCTCTCCAAGGCAATACAGTTAATAACTATGCGAACCTTTGAATTTTTCTCTAAAAGCAGTTCCATAATTTCCTTCATATTTCCGGAAGATCCCCCGATAAAGCATGGGTAGGCGCTTCTAAAGCTTTCATTGCTTCCGGAGCCAGTCCTTCTATAATCTCCAGATTATCCGCCTGAAACTGCTCTTTGTTTTTCTTTAAAAGCTCCACTGCCAGTTCTTTTTTTCAATGGCATATACTTTTCCCTTATAAGCCTCAGCGCCATTTCGATTGCCACAGAGCCTGTACCTGCCCCTATGTCATAGCATACAGAGTTTTCAAAAAGTCTCAGCTTGGAAAGAGACACCGTTCGAACCTCTTCCTTTGTCATGGGAACCTTATCTCTTAAAAATTCTTCATCTCTTATGCCGTGGGTTGCCGACTGCTGCCTGTAATTTTCATTTTCCACATATAAAACGCTTAAGCTGTCGCCTTCATAGTCTGCAAAGGTCTCAGGCGTTCCCTTTTGGATTTTTTCATCTGCATAAGACAGCCGTTCTCCAACATAGAGAACCACCTCATCCATCCCATAAGCCAGCAGTTTTTTTGCAAGCTCAGAAACGCTGTCATTCTTTCCTAAAATAGAAAAAACCTTTTTATTTTGTCTGATAAGAGAAAGCAAATTGGCTTCTTCTCCATGATTGCTGGTTAAAACTGTATCATCCCATGATTCTGAATACGGCTCATAAAATATGCCACCGAAGAAATTCCGCAGATTACCTTTACCTGATTTCCCAAAACCGCAAGAAGCTTTTTGGCCCCACTGTGAAATCCCACATCTCCGGATAAAACCACGGCGATTTTTCATATTCCGGATGCTCCTGTATGTATGATGCAATTTTTTCACTGTTATATTCCACGTAAATATCCTGCTCTTTTTTTTCACAGGACTCCAACATTCTGGAAGCGCCGATTAGTAAATCCGCTTCCTGTATGGTTTTTTCTGCCTCTTTTGTAAGACTGTCTGTATTTCCCATTCCAATTCCTACAAGGGAAATCTCTGCCTGTGACGGCAATGAAAAGCTTCTGCATAAAATCCGTTTACATTCCTGTAAGGAAACTCCTGTTTCTTTTAAAGGCCGCCCCACCACAACAAGGGTGCATCCGCAAGCTCTGGCTGCTTCCAGCTTTCCAGAAAACCGCCGCTTTTACCGGACATTTTTGTTACCATGTATTTACAATTCAGCTGGCGAAGCATGGCAATATTAAATTCCTTTGAAAAAGGTCCCTGCATGCAGAGCAGATTTTTTCCCTGAAAGCCCAAGCGGGAACATTCTTCTACTACGTTTGGCAGAGAAAGAACCCGAAGAAAAACACGGTTTTCAAAGTCAGAAAGCACTGTATATTTTGCAGCTTCCTTACTCCCTGTAGTTGCCAGAATATTTCCTGTTGTTTTTCCAAGATAATCAACTGCCGCTTCCACGGTTTCAACATAAACATAGTCCCCTAAATCAGCATTTTCCTGATTTTCCCGAAGAACCCTTAAATATTCTGCGCCTGTATTTTCACATGCGGCTTTTATATTTTTTGTCACCTCCGCAGCATAAGGATGCGTGGCGTCAATAACAAGTGGTTTGTTATTTTTAAAATCAATTCTTCTATCTGTTCCTGATTGAGCCGCTCATGAGAAATTTCCAGATTTTCATTCTCTCCTAAAAGCTGTTCTCCATATTCCGTTGCCACACAGATATGGGCAGGAACCTGTCTTTTCCAGAAACTGTGCAAGCTGCCTGCCTTCGGTAGTTCCTGCAAAAACAATTACTTTACACATTTTTATAGCCTCTTGGCGTTACCATTTTGCCCTGAATATTCATTGTCTGTGAATTTCCGATGAAAACAGTGGTAAACATGTCTACCTTTGTATCACGAAGCTCTTTTAAGGTCATGACCTGCATGTGCTCTCCGTCTCTGCCGATATTTCCCACAATTCCGCATACGGTTTCCGGTGACTGATGCTGCATCATCAAATCGCAGGCTTTTTGCAAGTAATCATGTCTCTTTTTACTGGACGGATTATATAAACAAATCACAAAATCCGCTTTTGCCGCATTTAAAAGTCTTGCCTCAATCTTTTCCCAAGGTGTTAATAAATCACTTAAACTGATAAGGCAGAAGTCGTGGATAAGAGGCGCTCCCAACACAGCAGCTCCGCCGGTTGCCGCAGTCACGCCGGGAATAATCTCCAGTTCCACTTCCGGATATTTCACACCGATTTCATACATCAGCCTGACATTCCGTAAACACCTGCATCTCCGCTGCAAATCATGGATACGGTCTTGCCCTTCATGGCTTCCTCAAATGCCATAACACAGCGGTCTACCTCTTTCTTCATAGGTGTTGTCAAAAATTCTTTTCCGCTGAAATGTTCTTTCACCAAATCTACGTATACGGTATATCCAATAATTACGTCACTGTTCTTTAAAGCATTTGCTGCCTCGATTGTCATTTTTTCATAAGCGCCGGGACCAATTCCCACAACATATAATTTATTCAAAGTTCACACTCCATTTCTTCATAGCCAGCGCCACTGTCACGCCGTCCTTTGCATATTTTCTCTGTATCAGTCTGCCTTTTCCGTCCTTACTGCTACCTAAAAGCGCCGCTCTTTCACAGACATTATCTACGCCTGTCACATTCTCCACGAACTGAGAGCTGGCATAAGTGCCTTCTACCTCCTGAAGCTCTTCCGCAGTATAAGTAATAAACGGGATTTTCCGCTCCTTGCAATATTCCAGAATACCCGCCTCTTCCTTCTTCAAATCAATACTTGCCACCTGCTCCATAGCCACAGAAGGAATTAAAAGCTCATCGCAGGCTCTGCGTACAACGCTTTCTACGGTTTCCTTATCTGTTCCTTTTTTACATCCCAGACCTGTGGTAATTACTCTTGGAATTAAATATAAGGTATGCACAAACGGATGCTCCAAATATCCTGTGGTAACACAAATACCAATCTCCGGTTTTTCTTCATCCTCCTTCTGACAGAGCTTTAACTCATCCGGAATTTCTCCCAGCCATGGAAAATCACTGACAAATCCAACTTCCTTTCCTGCCAGAAGAGCCGCTGAAATTTCCTTTGCCAATTCCATATCGGAAATAAAGCAGCCGTTTTTCTTGGCAAAAACATCTACCGCAAACTTATCGTTTAAATCGGTGGCTGTTGTAATAACCGGCTGGGCACGAAGAATTTCTGCAATTTCTTCCGTAAGCTCATTTGCGCCGCCAATGTGTCCGGAAAGAAGAGAAATGGCAAACTGTCCCTGTTCGTCCACGACCACCACAGCCGGGTCTATCTTTTTGCTTTTTACAAAAGGAGCAATACTTCTTACCGCAATGCCGCAGGCTCCTACAAACACAATGGCATCACAATCCTCAAATCTTCTTCCTGTCCACTCTTTAATAGACTCGTCCACAGGTTTTGCAAACTGCTTCACACTTCTGAAATCCTGAGAGTCCTCATCCAGCTGAGACTCATCTAAAACCTTTTTCGTATATTTACTTTTGGTGTAGGATGCCACCTCATAAGAACGTTCTTTTAATACCCAGTAAAGCATTTCGCTTAACCGATATCCCGACTGACTGAAACTGATTATTGCTATTTTCATTTTCTACAATCCTTTCTTACTGTAAAAACCTTCCTGCTTATCTGCTTACAAATCTGTTCCCTTGCGAAACTCCGTAGTAAATCCGGGGTCATATAATTTTGAACGGTCATACTGCGGATGTGCCACCACATCACCGATAATCATCAGAGCCGTTTTGGTGATATTATTTTCTCTTGCTGTCTGTGCCAAAGTAGCAACCGTACAGACAAAGCTCTTTTCATCCTCCATGTGGCACGATATACAATCGCTGCCGGTGTATCCGGTTCATAACCGCCTTCAATTAAACGCTTTGACAGCTCCTCCAGCATACCTGTACTTAAAAATACTACCATGGTTGCGTGATGCGCTGCAAAGGACTCAATACTTTCTTTTTCCGGAACAGGCGTTCTTCCTGCCATACGTGTAATAATGACACTCTGGGATACATTTGGCAGTGTATATTCCAGATTTAAAGCAGACGCCGCTCCGCAAAAAGAGCTGACGCCGGGACAATAATCATAAGCAATCCCCTTTTCATCCAGTACATCCATCTGTTCCCGAATTGCACCGTAAAGACAGGGGTCTCCTGTATGTAAACGCACGGTCATTTTCCCATCTTTTTCTGCCTGAAGCATAACCTCTAAGACCTCTTCCAGTGTCATTTTTGCACTGTTGTAAATTACACAGTCCTCTTTTGCATAATCCAATAACTGCGGATTTACCAGAGAGCCTGCATAAATCAATACGTCTGCTTCTTCTAAAAATGCTTTTCCACGCACTGTGATTAAATCGGCTGCCCCGCTTCCTGCACCTATAAAATGTATCATCTTCTTTCACCTCATTTGTTTTCTTTCACAATAATTAAAGAATAGTATCCTGCTTTTTCCGGAATGTCTTCTGCGGACAAATAAATCTTTCATCCGGCATACCGCAATTTTCAATCATCACTGCCTGCTGCCCGCTGTTTACAATGCTTTCCTTTACCTGCTGCATTTTACTTCCTGTTTTCATCAGTACCTTTGTTCCCGGCATTTTTAAGATTTCATCCATTTCCTCTGCACGGTAAGTTGCAGGAATTACATGGAGGGGCTCTGCCATTTCTACCAGTCCCATATTCAATCTTGCCGCTACTGCACAAAAGGATGTAATTCCGCTGACGATTTCGACCTCATAGCCTCTGGATAAAATTCTTTTATGTACGTATAAATAAGTCGAATAAACCGTAGGGTCGCCTAAAGTCAGAAAGGCTACCTGCTTTCCTTCTTTTAAATAAGCTTCAATATCATTGGCTGCCTTTTCATGATTTGCTTCCAAAACAGCCTTATCCTTTGTCATAGGCATTGCAATGGGAATTAGATTTTTTTCATCCAGCTCCTCATATACCCCTTTTACAATCTGATATGCAACACTTTTTTGAATATCGTTCCCCGGAACTGCAATAACATCGCTTTCCTTAATCAGGCGAAGCGCCTTTACTGTTAATAATTCCGGATCACCTGGTCCTACTCCGAGTCCAAATAATTTTCCCTTCATTCTTCTTGTCCTTTCCGGTACTGATGATTTAATAAATCCGTCAGTTCCTTTACATTCTCTGTCTCTCCAAGATAACCAAACTCATTGGAATACAGCACAGCGCCTAAAAGCATTCTGTTATAAGCTCTGTGATTTAAGTAAAACAGAATTCTGTCTGTCAGTTCTTTCATAACCGGATTTAATAATCCTTCTCTTTGAATAATTTCCAATGCTTCATCCGTCGTAACGGTATTCAGAATTTCCTTCGCACTTTCCAAAGAAATTCCCGCCCGAAGGGCATTGGCGCTTAAAATTTCTGCTCTGGCATCTGCACATCTGGAATGGGTATTCATAATACCTGCTGCCACCTTCACAAATTTTCCGATATGAGAAATGAACAAAATCCCTTCTACGCCCATGGATACTGCCATATCCAGAGCTTCTCCCACATAATTGCTGCACTTTATATTTTCCTCGAAAGGCAGACAAAGATGCTCCTTCATATAGGCTGCACCATAATTTCCGGGGGTAATCAGCAGGTATTTTGCACCGTTTTCTACCTTCTGACGCATTTCTACCTCAATACTTTTTATCAGAGCAGCCTCACTCATAGGCTCTACAATTCCCGATGTCACCAAGTATGGAAAGTCCCCCTTCAATCCCCAGTCTGGGATTAAACGTTCTTTTGGCAATTTCCGCTCCTTTTGGCACACTGACGGTTACCAGAAGTCCGCCCTCATAATCTGCATCATTACAAACGTTTTCCATCTCTCTTTGTATCATAGCACGGGGAACTTTGTTAATTGCCGCATTCCCTAAAGGCTGTTCCAGCCCTTTCTTCGTTATTCGACCTACGCCAATGCCGCCTTCAATGCAAACGCCTCTGTTCTCTGTTTTTCAACCTTTGCAAAATCTCAATGCCGCTTGTGGCATCCGGGTCGTCTCCTCCATCCTTTTGAATGGCACAGGAAACCCAGTTCTCTCCTCTGGTAATATGCAGAACCTTCAGATGAAGGGAAATTCCCTTTGGTGTCATGAAATCTACATATCTTTGCTCCTGCCCTGCAAAAAGCAATCAGCGCCGCTGCTTTAGCCGCTCCTGCGGCACAGGAGCCGGTAGTATATCCAAAACGCATTTTTTTATTATTTACAATACTGTAATACTCTTCTAATCCTGTTTTTCTTCCATTGTCTATTCCTTTAAAAGCAAAATTCGCTGTCCTCTAAGACAACGAACTCTCCATTGGATAATAGATACCCTTTTTTATTTGAAG
>ENA-OQIC01000159-OQIC01000159.1-human-gut-metagenome-genome-assembly--contig:-NODE-159-length-30144-cov-2.418163_pt1 | contig 30144 bp, 34 predicted proteins | sample MGYA00242572_ERZ504736 | MGnify/ENA primary metagenome ERZ504736 (study PRJEB26092, sample SAMD00036201) | human gut metagenome | host: Homo sapiens | study: EMG produced TPA metagenomics assembly of...
GTCATGCTCAGAGTACGTAGTGTACATCGATGGATGCTAGCCGTACGTAGCCTGTACATCGATCATGCTCAGAGTACGTAGTGTACATCGATCGATGCTCAGACGTACGTAGCTGTACATCGATCGATGCTCAGACGTACGTAGCTGTACAGTACCAATGTCCGTCTACCGCTGCCCAGCCGGTTACCATGATACCATTATCGTTCATATAGTACCAATGATTTCCTGTATATAACCATCCGGTTACTTTTTGTCCGTTTTCATAGTATTCCCAGCCGTTTTCGGTCTGAACCCAGCCTTCTTTTCCTACTTTTTCTAACTGTCCCTGTGCTGCTTCCAGCTCTGCTTTTGCATCATCTGCCTGCTGCTGTGTCATGGGTTTTCCTAAAAGAGCTTTTACTTTTTCATAAACCGCTTTAAAGGCTTCATAGCTTTCCGGTGTATAGCAGTTTTCTTCTGTCAGAATTTCTTCTGCTTTCTGAAGCGCTGCCTTTAATTCATCTAAGTTTAATTCTTTCAAGCCTGCCTGTGCTGCTTTTAAGTCCTCTACCGCTTTATCAAGCTGTTCCTGACTTTCCGGTTTATTTACAACTGCTTTTGCTGCCTCCAATGCTGTTTTTAACGCTTCTACCGTTGCACTGTCGTATTTATTTGGTTCAGCTTCTGCATTCTTTATAATTTCTTCTGTTGCCGCAATTTGTTGCTCTAAAGCTGTGGTATCAAGTTCAACATTTTCTTTTGTTCCGTATACTTCCAGCTCTGTAATAGAAACGCTGCTTCCTGCTGCATTGGTATTCAAACCGTCCTTCGGGAAGGACAGACGCACATATCTGGCATTTTTCGCTTCCTCTAATTTGAAATCGTCTACAACATTAAGGTCATTTGAAGAATTTCTCTCAATGGTCTTCACAGTTTCCCATGTATTTTTATCTGCTGAAACTTCCACTGTATAATTTGTAGGCCATACTTTCTTGAAATAAGAAACTTTAATTTCATCTATGGTATTTTTGCCTGCACCTAAATCTACAATAATATACTGGTCTTTTGGTTCTCCGCCTAATCCCAGCTTACTGTTCAAAGGTCCGCTGCTCCATCTGGTATCTGCTTTTCCATCAACAGCGTATTCTCCCTCATAATCTGTTTTACTTCCGTCAAAGTCTGTTTCTACATCGGAAACTTCTACTTTCTGATTTAAGGCAAGATTGGTTCTTTCCGGATTTTCAGGCTCTGTTCCTCCCTCGCCTACAATTACATGAACCTGTGCTTCCAGAGCTTCCGGATTTACTAAGCTGTAATTGATTGGCAGTGCACCTTTTACTAAAATATCTGCCGGTTTTGATGTATCAATTTTTTCTGTATCCCATGTAGGAAGAACCTTTAATGGCTGTTCTTTTTCTTCTCCTGCTTTTATCGTTGTTTCTACCATTGCAGGTAATGCTACATTTTCTGCGTTTACTTCTGCATTTACATTCTCAAGCTCTGCTACGGAAGTATAGCTTACCGGTACATGGCGTCTTACACCATTTACGGTCAGTTCTTTTAATCCGATACAGTTACCTGCCGCATTGGCATTGATGCTTCTAAAGAGAATTCTCACATATCTGGTTGCTACCGGCTGTGTAAGTTCTTCTTTTACAGTATCTACCGGGTTTGTAGGTCCATTATTTTCTTTTTAATGGTTTTAACAGTTACCCAGTTTTCCTTGTCATTGGATACCTGTACATCATAATCGGTCGGATATACTTTGTTAAAGTAGCTCATTTTGATTTCGGAAATCATATTTGTATAAGTTCCCAAATCAACAATAATCCACTGTGGGCTCTTAGCTCCGCCGCCTTTTAACGCTGCGCTGTCCCATTTTGTACTTTCATTACCATCTACTGCCCATTCCGGTTTTACATTATTGGTTTCAATGCCGGATACTTCTACCGGCTGATTTAATGCAAGATTTATGGTTTCCTTTGAGTCTTCCACTCCCGGGTCAACAGGAATGTTTTCAACTGCCTGCCCTACATCACCGGATGGATTTTCGCCATATTTCAAAATAATTTCATTTAATTTTACATCTTTTCCTTTTGGGAATTCAAATCTCACTGCATGAACATTTTCTTTCCAGCCTGTAAATTCCTGTGTACTCTTTGTCAGCTTTCCTAAGTCTTGTTCTTTTCCGTCTGCTGTTTTCAAAATAACTTTTGCCTCACAGGAGCCTGCCTGCAATACAGTAAAGCTGTCCAGATTTACATTGTCTGTAATTCTGTATTCCAGATAGCTCTTATCATCTGTCTGTGAAATCTGAAATACGGTTGCCAGATTTTTATCTGTCAGAGCTTTCTTATCTGCTTTTTCATCACTTGTCAGCGCAATATCAGGAGAAATTGTTCCCGGAGCTTTCCGACCTTTATTTACTTCTACTTCAAAGATTTTCAGAGGATTATTATTATTTCCTGTTATCTCCAGACGAACATAACGTCCTTCTTTTCCTTTGGCATCTGCCTTGTACTCTCTGCGAGGAGGATTTACTGTTCCGCTTTCACTGTTCCATGTGGCAACTTCTTCAAAATCTTTATTGTTTTTAGAAACAGATACCTTTGCGTCATAAATCTTCTGGTCTCCGTCTGCTGTATGGAAAGTAATGTCATTGATTGCCTGTGTTCTTCCTAAATCAATGGTAATGTAATCTCCTGTTTTTCTGTGCTCCTTTTGTCATTACAAAAGTTTCTGCATTGCCGTCAAGCATCATATCCCATGAATCGGACTGAAGCTCTTTGATATTTGTTCCTTTTACAGACATGGATACTGCTCTGTTTTCAATTACTGCCGCCAGCTTTTTCACCATGCAGTTACCGGTTTTCTCCTTTGTTTACCAGACGCAAATATCTTGCTTCTATATTTTTCTGTAAATCACCCGCTTCTACTTCTTTCCAGTCATCTCCGTAAAGAGCATATTCTAATGTCAGACCGGATACATCAGAGCTTTCCAGAATAACCTTGGAAGTTTCAGCGATTTCTTTTGTTTTAATACCGATGTACTGGTCTTTTTCGAGAGTTACCTTTACATTGCGAACACCATACTCTTTTTCGTCAATGGTTAACGGTGTTTTTGCATATTTACTTACGTTTGTATAAATTCGGTCAGCAGGTGTTTCTGCATTTCCTGTTGCCAGAAGCTCATCCACCACTGCTTTTACATCTTCCATACAGGCATTGACAAATGGTACAAGTCTGCGGCTTCCTGCTTTTACAGACTGTGTGCCGCCTGCCGGAAATTCGTAAGTACGTTTGTTGTAAACGTCCATTTCTGCTGATGCGTCAGAGAAATTCTGCCATACAATACCCATATCCGGTTCTGCTTTTGCCATTTCTTCCTGTGCCTGTAAAATGTATTGTCCTGCTTTTACGACATTTTCAAGAGCCTGTAGCCAGCCTTCACCGTTCTCACGGTTACCCGGATTGGTAAGCTCCTGTACTAAAGCTTTATTTGTACATTCTTCTGTAAAAGTTTTGATTGCAGAAAGAATATGAGCAAATTCTGCTTTTAAATCTTTTACTTCCTGCATATCTGCCGTAAAAGTATTTCCTTCTACTGCTTTCTTGATTGCATCTAAGGTATCTGCAAGGTATAAAGACTCTTCAAAGCCCTCCGGTACACGTCCTGAACCCGGACAGTTGGATACATTTCTTGCAATAGTCAGATATGTATCATATACTTCCGGCTCTAAATATTTAAAACACTGCTCCCACACCTCTTCTGTATACTGTGAGTAATCATTTACATTCCAGAAATAGGAAGCCAACTGAAACAATGCTACTTTATCCGCTTCTGCAAAGTGAATAGGATTGGATACTGCGCCTGCCAGTCCTGTAATGTTATCTCTGATGTAATGTGCGCTGCTTCCCAGGAAAATGCCGGATTTTGCATGCTCATTGCATGGATAATTTACCCAGAATACCGGAGAGTGTCCTGTCTTTTCTATTGCATAAGTAATGGACTCCTGTGTAAACGGAGAGTTTACATCCTGTCCTGTCCAGAAAATCAAAACATCTTTGTCAAACTGTTTCAGAGTTTCCAGTTCCTTCTGTCCGTTTGCTCCCTGTGACCATGCCACATTGTAGCCCTGCGGACAGTAATAATCGGCTTACATCCTTTTGCTTTGATGTATTCCTTATTCAAGTCATTTACAAGACGAACTACCAGTTCCGGTGAGCCTGCTCCAAAGTCATCGTTCAAGAGACAGAAGCGGCGCACTCCGATATTATATAACTGGTCGAATTTCGCCATAAGCTTTTTCTTGCTTTCCTGATATTTATTTTCGTCATATTGTACAGATGCGTTAGGCTGTACACCTTTCAACATGTCTCCGATATGTACTGCCCATGAAAATTCCGTTTTATTCTTTTCCTGTAATTTCACCAACTCTTTAAACTGGTTTAACATATCATCCGGATAGAGCTCTGCCCATTTGGAAGTGTGATATGCGTCTGTTTTTGATGCGTATACGTACAAATTCATCTTCACATCTCTGGTAAACTCCATCAGGCTCTTTCTCTGCTCATGTGTCCAGCTTCCGTAAAAGCCTTCGATATAACCTCTGGCATCAATGGAAGCATAGTCCTGAATTTCTACCGGATAAAATTTCTCTCCATTAAAGGAAGAAAACATCATTTTCAAAGTGGCAACTCCATAAAATGCTGCTTCCGTATCTTTTCCCAAAATAATAATATCTTCTCCATCTGTGCTTAATGCGTAGCCGCCGCTTTGCTCAAAGAGCTTTTCATCCAATTTCTTGTCGGCAAAGTATTTATCGGCTTCATCTCCGCTTCCTTTTACACCGATAATAATATCACTGCCGTCTCCTGCTTTTTTCTCTTTCTTCGGTGTTCTGTCAAAGTCCTCCAAGACTTCATTCAAGTAGTCGTTTGTAGCTTTGTCCACCTTTTCGCCGCTTACCACACCCACGTTCTTATCCATGTCAAATTCTGTCTTTGAGGGATATTCAATCTTCTGGGGAACAGGATAAATCTGGTAAGCATCCCCTGTGGTTGTACCGTCTTCCGGTTTCCAGTCTGATACCCAAGGAGATTTTTCTTCTTTCTCCTCCTTCGGAGCAGCTGCTACCGGAGTCTGGAACAGCATAGTTCCCGCCAGCATGGTGCTGCAAACTTGTTTCCATCGTTTCATGTCGCATTCCTCCATCTTGTTATATAGTTTCCATATTTTACATATTAACTTATCACATCTTTTTAAATCAATGATTTTTTCGTTATTTTATCTATCTTTTTCCGCAAACGTTTGGCATTTTATGCAATTTTCATACATTTCACCTATAATATTTATACATTTTCACTTTATTATAAGAAGAAAGAATTTTGCACAGTCAAAAGGCGCCGGCTGATTTTCAGCCAACGCTTTCTATATCATCATCTGTAAAATCTCCAGACTTTTTAAGTTTTTATCAATTTGTTCTTTCATATAAGAACGCATTATTTTTCCCAACTCCTCCTGCACTTCTTTTGTCACAGTAAAGGAATAGAGTTTTTCTAATTTTGCCGCAAGAATAAACTGCATGGTATATAGGCAGAAGGACTGATATACATCACTCCTTTTTTGCCGTTTCCGCAATTTTTACAACACACACCTGCTTCTCTTACAGAAAACCACTGCAATTCTTCTGTTGTTCCACATTCCTCACAGGCAAACATATAAGGCGCTTCCCCATTAATGGCAACCGTTTTTAATTCAAAAATGTATCGAATAAGTATTGGATTTATTCTTTGGGCAATCAATGCTTTTAAAGTAATGTATAATAAATTTAACACTTCTTTTTCGTCAATATTTTCTCTGGCATAAAAATCTGCCAGTTCCAGAAAATAAAAACCATAATAAACCTCCGGCTGAATTCCTGCCAGCTCTGAGAAATAATTTTTCACAGAAGCAGAACGCAGCTGATAGGCTGTGCGCCCTTCATATATCAGGAAAGAACCGAACACAAAGGGATTTGATACAGCCATCATGGTGCTGTTCTGTCTTCTTGCACCTTTTGCAAAAACGGTTATCTTCCCTTTTTCCCGTGTTAAAATCACAAGACGTTTATCATATTCTCCCACGGGCATGGCAGATAAAACCATACCCGTTACGGTAATGAAATCATTCATTAAATTTCCTTCTTATCATATCCAAAGTTTTTAATGAGAAAATCACTGTCACGCCAATCTTTTTTCACCTTTACCCACAGCTTCAGATTTACCGGTTTTTCTAAGAAATGCTCGATTTCATATCTGGCTGCGCTGCCGATTTTTTTCAGCATTGCACCTTGTTTTCCGATAATAATTCCCTTGTGGGAGTCTCTTTCGCAGATAATGGTAGCGTCAATATCCACCAAATCTTTATCTGTACGTTCCTTCATCTGGTCAATGGTAACGGCTATGCGTGAGGAATTTCTTCATCTAAGGTTCGAAGCGCCTTTTCTCGTATCATCTCTGCCACAATTTGTCTCTGAGGCTGGTCTGTAATGGTATCCTCATCGTAAAACATCGGTCCGTACGGCAGATATTTAAAAATACAGTCCAATACAGTGTCCAGATTTTGTGCCCGAAGTGCGGAGGCCGGTACAATATCAGAGAAATTATACAGCTTTCGATATCCGTCAATAAATCCTGCAATCTCGCTTTTCTTTACCGTATCTACTTTGTTAATTACTAAAATCACCGGAAGCTTGCAGTTTTTCAACTGCTCTGCTATATGACGTTCTCCTGCTCCGATATAAGAAGTAGGTTCTACCAGCCATAAAATCACATCTGCATCCTTAAAAGTTCTCTGAGCTACATTTACCATGTATTCTCCCAGTTTATTCTTTGCCTTGTGAATACCGGGAGTATCTAAAAAGACAATCTGTCCCTTTTCTCCTGTATACACAGTTTGTATCTTGTTTCTTGTTGTCTGTGGTTTTCTGGAAGTAATGGCAATCTTCTGCCCGATTAAGTGTTCATCAACGTAGATTTCCCCACATTCGGTCTTCCGATAATTGCCACAAATCCTGATTTAAAATCTGCCCTCATAAATTCTCCTTTTACAGTAAATGTTTCGTAACCTCAAATACCTTTTTCTCTTGTTCTATCTTTTCTTCGCTGCCCACTACACAAATACGGTTCTGTTCCATCATGGCGTCTACAATTCCTGCCAGCTTTCGAATATCTTTTGGCTGTGCATCTAAGATTTCTTGACGCTCTCTTTGCATATCTTCTTCTGTTACTTTAGAAAACCAAGCATTTAAAGACATGTTTCCCTTTGTAGACGGAGTCATAGGAACATCCAGTTCACTAATGGTTCCGATGATGTATTTTGTCATTTCTCTTTCATCTGCGTCAAAAGAACGGATAAAATCGCCTGTTTTTCTGAATACCTCCAAAGTTTTTTCCAGATTTGGATCTCGATAAGAAACTAAAAATCCATCACCGTTTCTTCTGAAAGAGCTCATACAACCATAAGCTCCGCCTTTTACACGAATATTCATCCACAGATATTCGTAGCTTAGCATCACTTTTAAAATCCGCAAAGCTCCTGTATATTCAAAGCCTGCCTCTTTAAAGTTGCCTGCTGCTGCTACATGCTGTACCTGTCCCGCTGTCTTAAAGCCTTCATTTTTCACAACACAGGAAGAATAGAAAGCTGTCTCTTTCTTTTCACCTGTATAAAGAATTTCTTTAAATTCTTTGATTTCCTTTTCCAGACCTTCATAGCCTTTTTCTTCAGAAGTATAGCTTACCATAAGGTTTTCCGCACGGAAAACACAGCCCATCAGCTCTTTTAATTTTGCAATAACATCTGCTTTTCTCTGTTCAAAATTTTCTTCAATATCATTTATCAGCTGATAGAAATCAACACCACTGATTTTCTCCTGAAAACAAGAGCCTGCTGAGAAGTAAGACAGCGCACGCATAGCCGCTGTGGTATGTCCGGAGGAGACCAGACTCATCTGTAATCTTGACTTCATTTTCGCAATAATTTCATATAGGCGTTTTTCATCCTCTAATTTTGATGTTTTTAAAATTTCTTTTATCATTTCAAAAACAAAAGGAATATCCTTGTAAAGTGCTTTTGCCTTTATTCCCGCCATTGGTGTGAATTTCTGATTGTCTTTGGAGTCTGTAAACACACTAATTCCAAACAGAATACCACCGCTTCTTGCATTGATTTCATTGAACAAAGTTCCGTAATCGTAATGCTCTGTATCTACATATCCCAAAACAGATTTTAAAATTCCCATATAAGGAACTAATTCTTCCGGAACATATTTCATATCAAAAAGCAGTTCCAAATATCCAATTCCATTGGTGTCAATTTCGTGGTGAAGCACCAAGGTATCATCCACATGTTTTTCTGTATTGTAGATTTTGGCGCTTTCTCTGCTGATATCCTCTCTTTTTAAAAGAGGAATGGTTTTCAAGGCTTCCTCTGTTTCTTCTGCATCCTGATACTCTTTTAAGTGTTTTGTATCAGCCACCAGTTTTTCCAGCTTCTCCTGACTTAAGGATGCTTTATACTCTGCCAGCTTATCTGCCAAAGCTTTTTCCTTTTCCGCTGCCAGCCCTCTCTTTGGATTTACTACCACAACAGACGCATGGGTATTGGAAAGTAGATATTTTTCAATAAGTTCTTCAAAATATCCTGTATCTGCTTTTTTCTTCAAGCTTCAAAAATATCCAGACATTTTAAACGCTCAAATGGTTTTGCATCATCATACAGCCATGTATCAAATACATCAATGCTGTACATCAAGCCTTTCGGGAAAGAAGAATAATCTGCCTCACGGAAACGGAATTCAATATAGTTAATTCCCGCTTCAATGGCTTTTTTATCTACTCCGTTTTTCACAATGTCTTCTAATGTGCTGCGGATAAGAGAAAGAAATCTGTCCTTATCTGCCGGATTTGCATTTTTCGCAATGACCGAGAAAAAACGCTGATAAATTCCGTCCTCATAAGAGCCCATAATGTCCTTACCAATTCCCTCTTCCAAAAGGATTTTCTTTAAAGGTGCTCCCGGAGCGCTTAAAAGAGTATAATCCAAAACTTCAAAAGCAACGCTTCTTTCCACATCAAGCTGTCGCCAACAACAATGTTGTAAGATAAGTAGGAATTATTTTCTTCCGGTTCGCTTTCTGTTACAGAATACTCCATCTCTACATTTCTGATTTCTGAAAAGGCTTCCTGATACCTATTTGAGAAGCAACGGGAATTTCATCATATTTACTCAAATATTCCTCATCCATCCAGTTCAAGCGTTCTTCCATATCCATATTTCCATACAGATAAATATAACTGTTTGCCGGATGATAATAGCGGCTGTGGAAGGATAAAAACTCAGAATATTTTAAATCAGGAATACACTGAGGATCTCCTCCTGACTCCACACCGTAAGGCGTATCAGGAAACAGAGAATTAAAAATTTCTCTCTCCAATACATCCTCCGGTGAAGAAAACGCCCCCTTCATCTCGTTGTAAACTACACCATTTAAAGTAAGAGGCGCATCTGCATTTTCCAACTCATAATGCCAACCCTCCTGACGGAAAATTTCTTCCTTTTCGTAAATATTCGGAAAAAATACAGCATCCAGATAAACGTGCATCAGGTTTTTAAAATCCTGCTCATTGCAGCTCGCCACCGGATACATGGTCTTGTCCGGATAAGTCATGGCATTTAAAAAGGTATTTAAAGAACCTTTCACCAGCTCCACAAAAGGATCTTTCAGCGGAAAGTTCTTCGAACCGCACAATACACTGTGCTCTAAAATATGCGCCACTCCTGTGCTGTCTGCGGGAGGAGTACGAAAGGCAATATTAAATACCTTATTTTCGTCCTCGTTTTTCAGCACCATTACTCTTGCACCGCTTTTTTTATGCTTTAACAAATAACCTTCAGAATGAATATCCGAAATTTCTTCTTTTAAAATCAGTTCATAAGCCGGTATTCTATCCATATTCATGGCATTTCCTCCAAACTACTTTTTTCTAAAATAACAGTATAGCACAAATCCCCCTAGGAAAATAGGGGGATTGCTTTTATTTCAAACTTTCTTATTCCCAGTTTTTCTCCGCTTCCAGATAATACTGTAAAAGCTTCGGACTTGATAAAGAATTTACCTCCAGCTCCTTTTTCGAACGTTCATCTTCTCCAAAAAGAAAAATCCCCTGCAAATTATCCTGTGTCAGAAATTTTCCTTCCTGTTGCAAGGTCAAGTTCTCAATCTGAATTTCTGTCTTAGATGCCAACTGAAATCCCCAGTCTCCAAAAGACGGAACCTGCACATGGTAGGGATATACAAAGGGCATTTCCTGCTTCACTGTTTCATGAATACACCAAAAGGCATCACCGGCATAATAAGGGCTGGTAGACTGAACAGCCATAACTCCCTCATCAGAAAGATTACGGCTGCACAGGCGATAAAATAAATCCGTATATAATTTGTTTACTGTTTCACTGTTGGGATCCGGCATATCCACCAAAATCACATCATAGAGAGCTTTTCCTGCATTGTTTTCCAAAAACTCATAAGCATCTTCGTTATAAATCTTTAATTTTGCTCTGTCCAAAGAGCCCTCATTTAACTTTTTAATATCTTTATGGCTTCTGCAAAGCTCCGTTACTCCGGCATCTAAATCCACCAAATCAATTTGCTGTACTTCTTTGTATTTCAACACTTCCCGCACGGCAAGTCCGTCTCCGCCTCCCAAATCAGCACCTTTTCCCGCTTGTTTGCCGCTGACATGCACATGAACCAATGCCTCATGATAACGATATTCATCAGAAGACGAAAACTGAATGTTTCCATTGATATAAAGACGTACATCATCTTTATGTTTGGTAAGCACCAATTTCTGATAAGGTGTCTGCTCCGAATAAATAACCTTATCACGATATAACCCCTGTTCAATACCGGATGCCAGATTTTCCGAAAATAGCATTCCCAGTATCATCCTGCACCGGAAATATAAATGATGATCTTCCACAGAGCTGTTCTCCCTATGTATCTTCGGTAAGAATACAAAATAAACAGAGAAATCCCCAAATTCATTGCTCCTACTAAAAATGCCGTAGAAAAATATCCCAGCTGAGGAAGCAAAAGCAGGGAAATGCAATAGCTCCAGCCAATCCACCGATATAGTCAAAGCTGAAAATACTGGACAGAGTAATACGCAGATTTCCTGCATTTTCCTCAATAATTCTGGTTAAGAGAGGGATTTCAAGCCCTACCAAAGTGCCGATCAAAACAATTTCACTGTACATCACAAGGGAATAGCTTTCTAAATAGACATTGGCAAGAAACAGCAAAATAGAGCTGGTTCCTCCCAGTATTCCCACGCCGATTTCCACGAAAATAAACCAGTCAAATAACTGTGTCTTTATAAATTTTGATAAATAAGAGCCCAGTCCCATGGCACACATATAAAGCCCTATGGTAATGGAAAACTGCAAAATACTGTCTCCTAAAAGATAAGAACTCACGGAGCTGATTAAAAGCTCGTATACCATGGAGCAGCCGGAAATCACAAAAGTTGTAAACATTAAACGTCTGTATGAAAATTTCTTTTCCTGCATTACATAATTACTCCACTGATTACGATTGCCAATCCTACAAAGATGCCTGCTGTCATAATGCCTGCCGCCGGATTTCCGTCACCGATTTCTTTATTCAAATCGTATTTTCGATTTAAAAGCAGGGTAATGAAATATCCGATAATACAGAAAATCAAACCAATCACATAATAGTAAACCGTAGATGCCACACCTTCTAAAATACTTCCTCCACGCTGCTGCCTGCGGAGACATAATGGCTGCCTTAATAATAATTCCGATAGCAACGGAAATTCCTGCTGTGACACAGCCCACTGCCACATTTCCTTTTTTAATTTCTGTTGGAAAATGACAGGGAATTACCCAATCCACCACCATATTTCCCAAAAGCATTAAGCCTGTTCCCAGTACGCAATAAATAACAATCAATAATAATTCTTCCATCATATTCTAGCCCTCCGTCTTTTCTCTTTATTTTCCAAAACCAATTCCGCCTCCGGAAGAAGTTCGTGTACCTGTGCTTCCCTGACGCACTGTGTTGGAATAACTCCGATAGGTATCGGAATAATTATATTCCGGCGCTGTTCCGTCATAATTCTGATAGCCGCTTGCTCGATTATTATATCTGGAAGCGTCTCTTGAATATCCTCTGAAATAGTAGAAACTATGATAATGCCTTGATGTTGTGGTTCTGGCATGATAAGGATCATTGGTGCTTTGATATACATAAGCTCTGCTGCTTGCCTGCACCATAGTCTTCCCTTCTTCACTCTCATACACCAGACAATACTCATGCTCTGTCAAAATCGCCACGCTTTCGTCTTCGGTATTTTCCTGCACATCCTCCGTTTTCCCATCAATCGCCGTAATAATCTCCTTTGCAGCCGTTTCTATGGAATAATCTGTGCTGTACACATCTGCTTTCTCCTCCTCGTTTAAATCTGATGTAATGGAGGTTTCATAAGAATAAAACGGGGAGTCTTCCAAATAATTTCGGATTTCCTTTTTCGATGCGCTTTTCGTTATTGCCCATATTCCCCACGCCAGCACTGCTATTACAACTACTGCAATGATTTTCTTATTCCTTCCTTTTCTCTTTTGCATGGTTTGCGGCTGTCTTGGCTGACAGTTATTATAATCCACACGAAACTGAGGATTTTCTATCTGCTGCAAATCACCGAAAACTTCAATCTCATCTTTATCCAGATAATAACCCTTTGCGTACTCCGTTTCACCGTCCCAGTGTTCCACAGACATCAGGTATTCCCCTGTATTATCTTCATATTCTGTATAAGAAGCTTTCTCACCCTGTTCTGCATCCACATTGCCGAACCAACCCAGCACTTCTTCTACACCGGAGTCTGCATTTTTCCAGCCCTTTGCATCCAATTCTTCCTCTGAAAATCCCTTACTGTCGCATGAGGTGTAAATTGCATATTCATCATAAATTTCATCCACGCTTAACCAGCGTTCTTTTCCGTTTTGAAGATTTTTCACATAATATTCTGTCCAACGAGCTCCGTCACTGCGATTTACAAGCTCAATGCCGCCTAAAACCTGATAAAGCTCTCCTTCAATTTTAATATGGTCGCCCTTCCTGAATTTCAGTGCTTCTTCCATCTTATTCCCCTCTCTCCCTATTCTTTCCATTCTTTTAACAGCAGTCTCACAAACTCTGCCGACTTTTCCGATGCTTTTTTACAGTTTTCCTCAAAATTATCTTTTGCTTCTTCATCGGCGCAATCTGTAATTGCTCTCACTGCCAGAAAAGGAATTTCATTGACATAACATACGTGAGCAATACTTGCTGTTTCCATATCCACACTAAGAGCTTCATATTTTTCTATCATTTTCTTTTTCTCATTTTCTTCTATGAAAGCTTCTCCTGTTACCATTGTTCCAAATACCGGCGTGTTCTGCATATACTTCTCTGCCACTTTTCTTGCCACAGAAAGGAGCTTTTCATCTGCCTGAAAATAGCAGGACTTCATCCGTGGATGAAAATCCGTCAAAATTTCCTCGTCTACGTCATGGTAAGCTGCCTTTGTGGAAACGACTAAATCAAAAGGCTTTAAATGCTGGTCCATGCTTCCTGCTGTTCCCCCGTTGATAATCATATCACAGCCGTAGGTGTCAATTAAAATCTGTGCTGCGATTGCTGCATTAACCTTGCATACACCGGAAAACAGTGTCACTATATTCTGATTTTCCAGCTTTCCCTCATAAAATTTTAGCATTGCTTTGTGGGAATTTTTTCTGTCCTCATCATGGAAAGATTGGTGCGACTTCATCATCACCTGCGCAAACAATTCCTATTTTCATGTCTTCCCCCCTCTTTCACTTCGCATAAATTCACTGTATTTTTATAGATTTCAGTATACAGGAAAATGAAGGACATAGCCAGAAATATTTTCCAAAAAAATATGTATTTCATGTTGATTTTTTCGAAGAAAAAAGATGTATGATATAATCAATATATTAGTAACAACCAATACAATTATTAGAAGAAAAAGGAAAGGAGAAGCAGCCAATGAAAAAGAAATTTTTATGTCTATTGTCAGTGTTCACATTAGGTTTTTCCATGACTCCCAATGTTTATGCTGCAACTGCGGATACTGCACAGGAGGAAAGAGAGGTCTCCACACCATCCAGAATTGAGGCAAAATTTACTACCTTAAACAACAGATTACCTGTGGGAATTTCTCAGGACAAATTAAAAAATCTGTTAAGTATTAAATTTTATGATGAAAAAGGAAATTCTCTGGACATGGGAGAAGTACAATATGAAATCTCTCCATTTGATACCAGCAAAAAAGGAGAACAAAAGGTAACTGTATCAAGCTGTGGACTTACAACAGAATTTACAGTAAATCTCCTACCTTCTAAAGTAGTTATACTTCCAACCTTCCTGTGCAGGGCGCTCCGGAAGACGTATTTGTTATACCTGTAAACGGACACACAGCTTGGCCGTTAAAAGAATTATTAGTAAATGCAGATAATCCATCTGAGATAATATTCGGACTGGGCGCCGGACTGGTTTCACTTTTAGAGTTTTTCCCAAATCTTGATGTATCAACAGCAGGATTTCATGAATATACTGCTCCTTACTATATTGAATACTTAGGATTAGAGACCACCGTCAATGCCAAAATATGTATCGGTGATTTATCCCAATTAGAAAAAGGTGAATGGGTTTACACAAACGGTAAATGGTGGTACAAGCATGGTGACGGCTCTTACACTACAAACGGTTGGGAATACATTGACGGGTACTGGTATTTCTTTGATGACTACGGTTATATGAAAACTGGTTGGACTTGGGTAAACGGCTCTTGCTATTATTTATACAGCGACGGGCACATGGCTTCCAATGAAACCATTGACGGCTACTATGTAAATTCCTCCGGCGTTTGGATACCAAACGAATGGGTTTACACAAGCGGTAAATGGTGGTACAAGCACGGCGACGGTTCTTATACCACAAATGGATGGGAATACATTGACGGTACTGGTATTTCTTTGATGCCAGCGGTTATATGAAAACTGGTTGGACTTGGGTAAACGGCTCTTGCTATTATTTATACAGCGACGGGCACATGGCTTCCAATGAAACCATTGATGGTTACTATGTAAATTCCTCCGGTGTTTGGATACCTTAAAGAGAATGGAACAATTTCCCATAATGACATTGACTGGGATTTGTAAAACATAAAGTCACAAAAAGAGCTGTCACATGAAATATCTTTCAGAAATATTCTGAATTTGTTTCTAATGCGACAGCTCTTTTTGTTTACAATTTAGAATACCCATATCCGTTTACAATGGCGTCAATTTTTTCCTGTTTTTTGCACATCGGACAATTCTGCGCATGATAGGACTCGTAATTGGGAATATCCTGTTTGTGGAAAACTGCGTTAATCTCAATGCCTGCCACTTTATTCACTGCACTGAAAATAGCCGATACTCCTTGAATTTTTCCGCCGTAATACAACACGCTTTCCATGCACTGATGGAGGGTTACTCCTGTGGTAATTGAGCCCATCAAAATAACTACATTTCTATTTCTTATCATGTGCTGAATATTGTCTCGAAACAGGATTTGTCCGTTCTGGTGAAACTCAGGCGTTACAATATAAATAGTTTTATGTGCATTCATAGAAAGCACCCCTGCCTGTGCCAGCTCCTCTGCCAAAAATGCCCCTACAACTTCAAGCCCGTCCAAACAGATAATAGAGTCTACCGGTGTTGTAGCTTCATATCTCTGTGCCAGCACCGCTGCAATTCTGCCGGCTTCCGCACATCTTGTCTTCATGGTCGTCATATCCATATAATGTGTAATATGAGACTGAGAAGTCACAAAATGTCCGGGAATGACTTTAAGCTGAATTTTTTCATCGTTCTTTGCGTACACCTTAAACATCCTTTTTTCCATAAACGTTCCCTCCTTATCGAAGTTTTCTGATAATTATATTTTATCAGCTTTTTAAGAAGAAATAAAGGATATTTTTCTATATATTTTCTATTCTTCTCTTTCATTTAACATTTTTATAACTGACAATATCAATAAAAACATTACGCCTATTAACGGCAGTGCAGCAATTATCGAAACCGACTGAATAGCCTGAAGCCCTCCGATAATCATTAATCCAACCGAAAGCGCACAAAAAATCAACGCCCAGCAGATACGGTTCCATCTTGCCGGTTCTTCTTTTCTCCCAATAGACTTTGTAGTGGTTCCCGCTAAAACATAGGCACAGGAGTCGATTGTCGTCGCAAGATAAATAAAACATAGCACACAGACTGCTATCATAATGAGTTTTGGCAAAGGAAGTGTCTGTAAAATTGCTGCTACCGCTGCACTTTGCCCTTGACTTTCCAAATTCCTGCCACATCTAAAATCCCCATTTTCTGAAGATACAGAGAATAACCGCCAAAAATCATAAAGCTTGTGCAGCATCTTTTTCACTGATTTCCGTTACTCCTAAAGGCTGTTTTTCTCGAAAACAATCCAATACTTCTAAAGCCTTTTGTAAGCTTTTTACTTTCACTTCTGCTTCTTTCATAGCAACCTCTCTTTAATAATTTTTATATTTCTATCCAATATCTTCTTGTCAGTCTCTTTTTTCCATCTACCACATTTTCTATTTTGTCCTGCACCCCCCCGCCATTTTTCTCAATCACAGCAATAGAACCATAATTGTCGTCTTTACAGGTAAGCAGGATTTTTTCAAGGGCAAATTTTCCCGAATATAAAAAATTGCCTGCCGAAGCATTTCCGTTCCAATCCCCTGCCCCCATTTATCATACCGCACACCATAACCCACATGTCCGCCCAGTTTTTCTAAATTTTCTGTAAGCTCATGGCGTATACTGATTTCTCCCAAAAATTCCTGTTCGTCTACAAACCAAAGACAGGTAGCAGGAACCCAGCCTTTTGGAAGATTTTCTCCTTTTTCCATATCGTCTGTGTATTTTACAATCTTTTCAAAGGGCATATCAAAAAATTCATATAACCTGATATTATTTTCTTTATATCCTTCTACTGCTCTGTAATAGCTGTCTGCATATTTTTTATCCGGCTTAATAAGTTTCATAATGCACCTTCTCCTTTTCCAGCTCCTCCAAAGTATGTGCCTTGGGATGTTCTTTCAAAATTCCTACGGAGAGAATAGCTTCCAGAACATATTCCTCAGGTACATTTAATAACTTACGGCAATATACCTCTGTACTTTCTCCGTTTTCGGATTCTCGCAGTCTTCCCTGTATCCAGCAGCTTCCAAGACCGAGGCTGTCTGCCATTAAGTGCATATTGCTCATGGCAATGGAGCAGTCCTCCACCCACACATCTGTTTTTTCCGGATTTGCAAATACCAAAATTGCACAGCCTGCATTTTCAAGCATTTTTGCTGCTCCGACTCTGCAATGAGATAATTTTTCAAGCGTTTCTTTCTCTTGTACTACCACAAATTCCCATGGCTTTCTGCTTCTGCCTGATGCCGATAAAAGTCCTGCCTGTAAAATTTTATCCAGCTTTTCTTTTGCGATTTTCTCTCCTGTATAACTTCTTACGCTTCTTCTGTTTTGCATTGTCTCTAATAAATCCATAAACAAATCCCCTTCTTTCCTATCAATCTCTGCTTTTTACAATATTTTACCGCATTACACCTTATATAACAAGAAAACTTTTATAAAAACCTGTTATTTTCTGCAAATTTTAGTTTCCTTTCCTCCCATTTATGGTATAATTTATATACAAATATAAGATGAAAGGAGTTGTTTTTATGAAAGCGAAAAAAATAGCAGCAATCAGCTCTGCAATTATCTTTGGTACGTCAACTGCACTTGCAGGAATGCCTACCACCACATTAGCACAAGAGCAAACTGTAACAGAAGAAACAACTGCAACAACAGATGAAAAAACTGAAGTTCAGGAGAAACCACAAACTCAAGAGCCGACTACCACTCCTGAAGCTCAAGAAAAGCCGCAAACTCAAGAGCCGACTACTACTCCTGAAGCTCAGGAAAAACCGCAAGCTCAAAAACCCGCAACAACTCCCGAAACTCAGGAAAAACCAACAGGTATTTCTATTGATGAAAAAAATTTTCCTGATGCTGCTTTCCGCAAATATGTAGAAAATAAAATTGACAAGGAAAACAATTCAAAAGGTATTTTAACCCAGGCTGAAATCAATAGCGTGACCTCTATGATGCTTTCCAGTTTAGACATCTCAGATACAAAGGGAATTGAATACTTTACAGAATTACAGACTCTCAGCATCTATAATTCTAATTTGTCCTCTTTTTCCTTAAAAGGATTAAAAAAATTAACAAAGCTCTCGATAGCGTCTAATAAAAAACTGACTACTCTAAACCTTTCTGATTTACCGAATTTGGAAATTTTGGATTGTTACAGTAATCATCTGTCTTCCATTGATGTTTCCAATTTCAAAAGCTTCGTGAAATAGACTATCATGCAATCTCGAACTCACTACTCTTGATTTAGATGGCTGCAATAGCTTAGAAGTCGGTTACCACTCTGTCAGCCAGGAAACAGTTTATATCTCAGCCGGTATGACAAAATATGTCGGCTGTAACCTTGTATCCTATCATACCGGCAATATGGTTATTGACTTGGATGGATTTTACACAGTAAATCCGGATGGTAGTAAATCCGTAGATTTAAGTAACGTGATTTCTCCTGCTCTCATCAAAGTTTTAGCAAACGAAAATCACGACACCTTTAATAAAGACACAAATATCCTTACCATACCTGCCGGTGATAAACAAACAATTTTACAGGCAGGAAAAGATTATAGCAATAAACCAACCCATTGGACCTTCTATACTGAAATTACTGCTGTAAATGACTGTACTGTAAAATTTGACACTATGGGTGGAAGTATTGTAGAGGATCAAATTATTGCTAATGGTAAAACAGCCACAGAACCGGCTTCTCCTACAAAAGAAGGCTATATTTTCAAAGGCTGGTATCTGGATAAGGAATTTACAAAACTTTATGATTTTGCCGCACCTGTGACAGAGGATGTTACATTATATGCCCTCTGGGAAAAAGAAGCTGCTGCAAATACCCCGCCGACAATTACAGCAAAAGACATAACATTAACAGTTGGCGATAGCTTAATCCTTTGGACTACGCAACTGCTTCCGACAAAGAAGACGGCGAAATCAAACTTACCAATGACAATGTAATAAAAAATGACGTAAACACTGCAAAAGCAGGTACTTACCATGTCACTTATAAGGTTACGGACAAAAACGGCGCTTCAACAGAAAAAACAATCACCATAACCGTCAATCCAAAACCTGCAAAAATCAATACACCGCCTGTTATCGATGCAAAAGATATCACATTGACGGTCGGCGATAAGTTCAATCCTTTAGACAAAGTAACCGCAACCGATAAAGAAGACGGAAAGCTGAAGCTTACCAAGGATAATGTAATAAAAAATAATGTGGACACATCCAAAGCAGGAACTTATTCTCTTACCTATAAGGTTACAGATAAAGACGGCGCTTCTGTGGAAAAGACCATTAAAGTGACCGTAAAGGAAAAGAAAACCGAGAAAAAACAGCTCCCAAAACAGCTGATATGGCAAATGTAGGTCTGCTTGGCTCCATGTTTGCCGGTTCTGCGGGTGTCTTGTCCTTATCTCTCGGAAAGAAACGCAGAAGAAACAACAAATAAAAACAACATCACAGAAAGGCTGGATTTTATATGAACTCTTTGCAAAAGCAACATTTAATCTTAATTGGTTTTATGGGAACCGGAAAAAGTACCGTTGCCCGCCAGTTAAGCAGACAATTAGAACTTCCGTTTTTTGAAATGGATGAAATGATTGTTCAAGAACAGGGAATGGAAATTTCCAATATTTTTCAGGAAAAAAGGAGAAGCTTACTTTCGTGATTTAGAAACAGCACTTTTAAAAAAGCTTCTCCAAGAAGAAAAAGGAATTCTTTCCTGCGGCGGCGGAATTATACTGCGTGACGAAAATATTCAGGCAATGAAAAAGCACGGCACTGTTATTCTTCTCACGGCAAAACCGGAAACCATTTTAAAAAGAGTGCAGCATAACCAATCCCGCCCTGTTTTAAACGGAAAGAAGAATATCGACGATATCACAAAATTGATGAAAGAAAGAGAAGAACGCTACCACATGACTGCCGATATTCTTATTTCCACAGACGGAAAATCTCTTTCTCAGATTTGTGAAGAAATCGCAGACATGATTACAAAATGATTTTTCATAACTTCATGAAATAAATATTGATACATTTTATGCTCAGTCTTCGCTCGCTTTGAGCTTGTAATCTCAAAGTGTGCTCGACAAATTCGCTAAAAATGTATCAATATTTTTTGTTTCGCAGGAGATTGCGCAACAGCGCAATCTTTTTTAAGTTGTACCTAATGTATCAGCTTTATTTCTTAATCTTCCTCGTCTTCTATTTCCTCTTCCTCCGGTTCTTCTTGTGTGTCCTCCGGTTTCTGATTTTCCTGTTCCGTTATCTCCGGCTCGTCCGTTCATCTGTTTCCGGTTCTATATCCGTCTCCTCACTGTCCGGTTCGTCTTCCTCCGAAAAGCTTTCGTCTTCTTCATTTTCCGGCTCCTCTGCATCTTCTATATCCGTTTCTGTATCCTCCTCGTCATCTTCCTCTGCCGGTTTTGGTTCTGCTATAATTTCCTTTCCCGTGATAATATCTGTTTTTGTTTTTATTCTAGTTCTTGAATTTCTTCTATTTTTCCTTTCATATAAGTCACATTCTCGTTTCCGAAAATTTTCTGTAAAGCTTCTTCAAGTTCTTTTGAAACCTTTTCGTCTTCTTTATACATTGCATAAACGACTGTCAATCTGCCATCCGCATCACGGAGCTCTTCTACGATTTCTTTTAAATCCTGAAGTTTTTGACCTTCTAAATCCTTTAATGCTTTTAAAGACATGGTATCATCGTAAGAATAAGCGTCTTGAATTTTATAATTTTTATCAATTTTCACGCTGACTGATTTTGCACCTTCTAATTCCACCATAGCATATACCTGTTGACTGAATTGCGGCAGCAATAAAGAAGTAATACAAAGAAGGACAGCCGCCGCAATGACTGCTGCTTTTGCCACTGCAATGTCCACACTTTTTTGTACCTATCTTCTTCTAACACATAAACAGCAGCCCCTACCTTCATTCCCGCTTTCTTTTTTATGCGAATAATCTCCCCATCTTCTGTCATTGCCAATGCGTATCCGCCTTTTATTTCTAAAATAATCACTTTATGATACATTTTTACACCTCGTTCCCCTTATCCAATACAAAAGACTTGGAAATTCCTTTGCAAAAATAATCATTGCGCCAAGAATAAAGCTTTTGCTTCGTTTGATTACCTTCTCTGTAAGCTCTGCCAGAACAGCTACCCTTCGTATGGGAAGTTTTCGTTTTCTGTACGTTTCTTCTACGATTTCTTCATCCTTTCCTGCTTTTTCGGCTGCATCTAAAGCAGTTTCTCTTGTATCCTTATGGCGAGGCGCTTCATCTGCCAATTTTTCAAAGGTCAGCCCAAAGAAAAGAAGCTCCTTTTGATATTTTAAAATTTCCTGTTTCAGATGATTATCCTGCTCCTCTGCCTCTTCTGCCTGAAAATCCTGCCCTGTCTCATAAAGCTCATCCAGAGACACCACCTTTTCGTGCTTCTTTTCTTTTTCCACATAATTCTTTAATCTGCTGACAATTACCAGCTTTGCAAAAGCTAAAAATACACCTTTTTCCGGCTGATATTTTTCTATGGCTTCTGTAAATGCCAAAAGTGCAATTTCAAATTCTTCATCATTTTCAATAGAAATATAACGTCCTGTAAAGCTGCTGACTGTTTTTATCAAAAAAGCCATATACTTTTCAATCAGGTATTCTATATTTTCTATACTGATTTCCTCTTCCTGCCCCATGATAACTCCTTTTCCGTTTTCCTGCCGTATATTTTCTTAACTATTTTGAGCCAGAAGATTAACGCTGTCAATACCTCCCATGCCAAAAATTGCCTCTATGATTTGATTGCCTCTTTCTTCATGAAGCTGTACCTCATAAACAATCTCAAAAGACTCTGCCAGAATATTTTTTGCTCTTATCTTTACACTTTCTGTCTGTTCTTTTACCAACTCCTGCATTTTGTCCAAATCCGTATGACTGCCTCGAATTACCATAAGCATAGCTGCCTGCTTTGCCACTCTTTTCTTTGTTCCAATCATCACACACGCCAGCATCAGAGAACCGGCTGCACCGATAAAATAGCTTTGAGTAGCCGCTGCCAAACCGATTGCCATAGACCAAAAAATAAATCCGATATCTCTGGTGTCTTTAATATTGGTACGAAAACGTACAATGGAAAGTGAGCCCAACATTCCCAGAGATAATGCCAGATTGGATTGTATCAAATCCATCAGCACCGTAGAAATCAGCGCCATTGTCACTAAGGTAACGGCAAATTGGGGCTGATAGCTTTCCTTGGTATTTGCCAATCGATATGCGCCATACAAAATCATTGAAAGGAGCAGCGCTGCCACAAGACTGATTAAAATTGTCATAGGTTCGGGTTTCCGGTTAATCATATTAAAAATTTCTTTCATATCGCCACCTCATTCTTTCTCAATCAAACAAACATTTACTTCTTTCCATCTAAAATAAAATCGATACCAAGCTGTTTTCCCATAAGCTAAACGCATCACAACGGAATTATTGTTTTCATTTTCATAATTTGTTTTATCGGGAAGCCAGATTTCTCCGATTGCTCCTCCCAAGTCAAGGTTTTCTCCGCCTGCCAGCTCTGTAACCGATACGTCATATTCTTTTGCCAGAGCTTTTGCATCTGTTTTTTTATACGAAGCATCATCTTTCCCTGACAGATAAAGCTTTTTTACCGAATATTCCTGTAACAGCATCTCCAAATTTCCTGCATGGTCCTTGTGTCCGTGGGAGAGAAAAATTCCTTCCAGCTCTTTTACTCCCTTTTTCTGAAGCACTGCCAAAATTTGCTCTCTGTCTTCCTTTTTCCTGTATCCCATATATAAAAATTTTTATCCGGTGTTTCGATTAAAAAAGCGTCTCCTTTTCCTATTGTAATAAAAGAAATCGTCAAGGTTCCTTCAAATTTTTCTTCTTTTTCTCTACATCCAAACAACAGACAGCTGAAAAATAATATTCCCGCACACAATCCTAATCTATATTTCATAATGTCCTCCTGCTCTTATGCAACCTTTGTTTTCGGCGATAAAATATTTACGCGTGAATACCTTCCATTTTGCTGATTTTACACAGCAGGTTTTCTTCCTCCTTTTCTTCTACCCGCACCTTATATACCAGCTCAAAGGTATCTGCAAATACATTTTTACTCTGCACAGAGCTGCCCTGCGCCTGTCCTAGCATTTCCTGTACAGGCTCTAAGGTCTGCTTTTCCCCACGTACAATCACCATTCTGGATTTTTTCCGCTCAAAGCTGTGATTAAAAATCAGCAATACCGTCCCCAGCAGCAAGGAGCTGACAAAGGAAACTGCAAATGCGCCTACTGCCGAAGAAATTCCAATGGACAATGCCCAGAAGACAAATCCCAAATCTCTGGGGTCTTTTGTATTGGTTCGAATTCTGCAAATAGATAAAGAACCCAACACGCCTAAGGACAGCATAGGATTCTCCTGAATTAAAGTCAGTAAGATTGTAGAAACAAACGCCAGCATCAAAAGTGTAATATTAAACCGTCTGTTATAGGTCAGTGCATCGTGGCAAAAACGATAGACAAGCATCATCAAACCTCCTGTAAAAAGTGTAAATACAATACTGATTGCCAATTCTATATTTCCATTCATATTTTTCACCCTTTCTGCTAATAATAATATTCTTTTAAAAGCTGCCTTGACGTTCCGAATTTGCTGGGAGGCTTTTTGCTCAAGTCGCATTGTGCCAACACATCCTGTATCTGTTTAAATAAAAATCGGTCATATTTAATTTCTAAAATAGTCTGGTCTTTTGGCATGGCTGATTTGAAATTTAATTTATCACTGTATAAATCATAGCAAAAATCACAATACCTTAAATGATTATCCAATGTAATTCTGGTATTAAAATTCTCGTGGGTGTATGCCCGTCTGTCATACTCAATAAGGGAAACAGGGCGGTACAGCCTGCTTGTCATAAAATCATAGGCGTATTCTGCCACATCACTGTCATAATTTAAAAGCGCTGTAAAATCTCTCTTTAAAAGCCGCTGCGCATCTTCTCTGGATATTACTAAGCTTTCCTTTAATTCTCTCCCAAAGCTCTTCCTTTTCAGTTCAAATTTCGCTGTGGCATCCTCCGTATGGTAAATCCTCACACGAATTCTCTTTTTTTCATCTGCCCCTCTTTTCTTATCTATATAATCCTCATTTGTGATACTGTCAAAATATACGCTGCGTACGGTATAGCCGTCATATCCTCCGTAAGCATCCGGTGTTAAGATATGGTCAAGGGCATCTAATAAAAATAAACGGTCCTGCAATGACAGCAAATATTTTACTTCTTTTCTGGATACAGAAAGTTTTGTCTGCTTTTCCTGACTCATAGAAAAACCTCCTCTCGTCTTTTACTATATAATACAGAGGGCTTTTTTCATTTCGGACCCTTTTTTGCAAAAAAATAGAGAAAAGATAAAAAAACTATCTTTTCTCCATTTTTTACTATATTTTCTTTATATGCTTTCCGCTTTTTCAAACTGACTGTTATACAGATTTGCATAAAATCCGTTCGCTGCCAAAAGGGACTGATGTGTTCCCTGTTCAATAATATCTCCGTCTTTCATAACCAGAATTAAGTCTGCATCACGAATGGTTGATAATCTGTGTGCGATGACAAAGCTGGTTCTGCCTTTCATCAGGTTATCCATAGCTGCCTGAATACGCTCCTCTGTTCTGGTATCTACGGAGGAAGTTGCCTCATCTAAAATCAAGATTTTATTGTCAGCCAAAATCGCTCTTGCAATGGTAAGAAGCTGCTTCTGTCCCTGTGAAATATTGCTGGTTTCTTCATTTAAAACCATCTGATAGCCTCCCGGCTGGGACATAATAAAGTGATGGGCATGCGCTGCCTTTGCCGCTGCAATAACCTCTTCATCCGTGGCATCCAAGCGTCCATAGCGGATATTTTCCATAATTGTTCCGTGGAACAGCCATGTTTCCTGTAATACCATTCCGAATAATTCTCTTAACTGAATGCGGTTAAAATCTTTAATGTTATGACCGTCAATGAGAATTTCACCGGAATTTACATCATAGAAGCGCATTAAAAGTTTAATCATGGTAGTTTTTCCTGCTCCGGTCGGTCCTACAATGGCAACCTTCTGTCCTGCCTTCACATCACCGCTGAAGTCGTGAATAATCAAATGCTCCGGCTGATAGCCAAACGCAACGTGACGGCTTCTACATTTCCCTCTATGGTTGTGATATCCACAGGATTTTCCACTGTCTGGTCTTCTTCTTCCTCATCTAAAAATTCAAAGACACGCTCTGCCGCCGCTGCGGATGACTGAAGCATATTAGTAACCTGCGCAATCTGCTGGATTGGCTGGGTAAAATTTCGGATATACTGGAAAAATGCCTGAATATCACCTACCATAACCTTTTCTTTAATTACTAAAAATCCGCCTAAAAGAGCTACCATAACATATCCCAGATTTCCCACAAACTGCATAATCGGCATCATCATTCCTGAGAAAAACTGAGAACGCCATCCTGTGGTATACAGCTTTTCATTGGTTTTCTCAAATTCACGGATAACATCTTCTTCTTTGTTAAATGCTTTGACTACGTTGTGACCGCTGTAAATTTCTTCCACCTGCCCATTGACTTCTCCCAGATATTTCTGCTGCTGCTGGAAATATTTCTGCGAATGTTTCATGACTTTTCCGATAATCATCATGGAAATCGGCAAAATCAGAATTGCCGCCACAGTCATATATACGTTAATGGACAGCATCATAATCAGAACACCAATCAGCATGGTAACAGAGGTAATCAACTGGGTAAAGCTCTGGTTAATACTGGTCTGCAAGGTATCAATATCATTGGTAATACGTGATAAAATTTCTCCGTGTGTTCTGCTCTCAAAGTATTTCAAAGGTATTTTATTGATTTTTACGGAAATGTCTTTTCTCAGATTATAAGTAACCTGATTGGAAATTCCCGTCATAATAAAGCCTGAATAAAAGAGAAGGCAGACTGATTAAATACAAGCCCAATGCAAACAGAAGAATTTCACCGATTTTTCCAAAATCAATGCCTGCCCCTCCGCTTATCTTGGAAACCAGCCCTTCATACAGCTCGGTGGTTGCCTTTCCCAAAACCTTAGGACCTACAATGTTGAAAATCGTACTTCCCACTGCAAATACCATCATCACGACAAGCTGAAGTCTGTAACGCTTCATATAGTTTAACAGCCTTTTCATTGCTGTTTTAAAATCTTTGGCTTTTTCTGCGGACATGTGTCCTCCATGTCCTCTTGGTCTTCCACTACTCATCGGCTAATTCCTCCTCTGATAACTGTGACATGGCAATCTGGCGATATACATCACAGGATTTCAAAAGCTCCTTATGAGTTCCCTGTCCTACCACATGGCCTTCATCCAGAACTAAAATCTTATCTGCATGAAGAATGGTACTAATTCTCTGTGCCACAATCAGTGTAGTGGCATCCTTTGTTTCTTTTTTCAATGCTCTTCGCAGCACCACATCCGTCTTATAATCCAATGCGGAAAAGCTATCATCAAAAATATAAATCTCCGGATTTTTTGCAATGGCTCTTGCAATGGACAATCTCTGCTTCTGTCCACCGGAAACATTGGTTCCGCCCTGTGCAATGGCTGACTGCACACCGTCTTCTTTTTCTTCTATGAATCCCATGCCTGCGCAATTTCAGCTGCTCTTTGTACTTCTGCTTCTGTGGCAGCTTCTTTTCCGTAACGGATATTGGATCAATGGTACCGGAAAACAGCACACCTTTTTGCGGCACATAGCCAATTCGTTCTCTTAATTCATGCAAAGGCATCTGTCGGATATCCACACCGTCTACCAAAATTCTTCCTTCTGTCACATCGAAAAATCTCGGAATAAGATTTACCAGCGTGCTCTTGCCGCTTCCTGTACTTCCGATAAACGCAACCGTTTCTCCTTTTTTTGCAGAAAAACTAATATCCGTAAGAGAATTTCCATCTGCACCGGGATAAGCAAATCCCACATGTTCAAAGACCACTTCCCCTTTTTGTTCTTCTTTCGGCTGCACTGGATTTTCTTCATCTTTAATGCTGACTTCTGTTTCCATAATTTCGTTGATACGTTTTGCCGCTACATTGGCTCTCGGTATCATAATAGACATCATGGTAATCATCAGAAATGCCATAATAATCTGCATTGCATACTGCATAAACGCCATCATATTACCTACCTGCATATTGCCTGCGTCTACGGCATGAGAACCGTTCCACACAATTAAAACGGTAATGGCATTCATCAAAAGCATCATAAACGGCATCATAAATGTCATACATCGGTTTACAAAAAGATTGGTTTTTGTCAGCTTTGCATTGGCATCCTCAAAACGTTCTTCCTCATGCTTTTCTCGACTGAAAGCTCGAATAACCGGCACACCGGTAAGGATTTCTCTTGCTACCAAGTTCAACTCGTCAATTAAATACTGAAGCTTTGTAAATTTCGGCATAACCAGCTTGAAAACAAGGAAAACAAACAGTGTAATCACAACCACTGCCAACGCTAAAATCCATGTCATAGATGCGTCTGTCTGAAACACCTTATATACACCGCCAATTCCTAAAATCGGCGCATACAGAACAATACGAAACAGCATGGTAAATAGCATCTGTACCTGCTGCACATCATTGGTGCTTCTGGTAATTAAAGAAGCAATGGAAAAATGGTTTAATTCCTCTCCTGAAAAAGAAATCACCTTGCGATAAACACTGTTTCTTAAATTTCTTCCCAATGTTGCCGCAACCTGTGAAGACAAGAAGGTAACCATAACGGCTGCTGCCATGGCAAGAAATGCCAGTCCCAGCATCTTTAAGCCACTGAATAAAATATAATTCGTCTGGAGCTTATCCATATCCTGCCCCTGCTGCTTATATTCTTCCTGCACAAAGCTTACGGCTTTTTGTGTAATAATAGAGTCCGGAATTTCTTCAAGCTTTGCTCTGGCATCTCCTAAAAAAGCTTCTCGCTGCTCCTTGGGCATCTGCGCTGCTGCCTGAAGCTCCTCTGCTTTCATGCTTCCTGCAATCAGCTCAGGAATCCCTAGAATACTATTCAGCTCTTCTCTTTCCTCTTTTGTGATTTTCTTTAGCCGGTACTGCTCATCCTCTATTTCATAAGCGTTTAATACCGTATCCTGTTCCTCCTGCTCCATAAACAACAGCAGTGTTTCCAAATTTTTCTGTTCAATGGTTTCCGGCACTCCGTCTTCCACGCCTTTTTGCTGAATTCCTACATTTACAATCTTAGATGTATAATCCGGCAAAGACAAATCGCAAAATGCCTGAACAAATAAAAGAAGGATAATCATTACAATGTAATGCCATCGTTCTTTCATATAATGAAACATTTTTAACATAGTGTCCTCCTTTACTGCCTACATACAACAATGATGCTTATCATCTCCGCCTAAGTTTTTAATCATCTGGTCAAAAAAGCGTTTCATGAGACACATTTCACTCTCTGAAAAACCGGAAAAAACCATCTTTTCATTTTCTTCCACACATTTTCTGGATTTTTCAATCATTTCCTTTCCCTGTGCCGTAAGATAAATACGCACCATTCTCTGGTCATGCTCATCATTTCTTCTCTCAATAATCCCTGCTTTTTCCATACGTTTCATGGAAACTGCCACAGTAGGGGCGCTGATATGCAGTTCTTCTGAGATTTCCTTCTGGCTCATACCATCCCGCTTATCCAATAAAATCAGCAGTGGAATTTGCTTGGGATGGATGCCTGTTTCACTTAAAATCTTAAATGTATTTCTGTAATACAGATGGGTAAGCTGCACAAATTTCCCATGCAGACTGTCATCCTTCTCCATTTGAATTGTTATGCTCCTTTCATTAGTTAGTCGACTAACTTATATTATGGCAGAAGTCACGAAATATCAAGCAAATTTTTGATATTTTACACTTTTTTTAGAAATAAGTTACATGATATTTATTAGTCAGCTAATATATTTAAAAAGAACTGCCACTTGACTATTTCTTCATGTGACAGTTCTGTTTATAACGTTCATTTTTCTAAATCTCTTTTGCTAAAAAGTTGTTCGAATACAAAAAGAAAAAATAATCTCTGCCAGCGCTATTATTCGAATGATACGCTTGCATTTTTTCCCGCTGTATCTATTTTCTAAGTATGCAGGATATACAGGATAAATAATCAAAAAAATACCCAATGATGCTAAAATGCCACTATGTATGACAGAACTTTTCAGCATAAATCCATTTACCATAAATAAAACAACTGCTGCCAAGAGCCAAGTTGACAACAACTGATAAAATGATAGTTTTTTCAATATTTTCCCTTCTTTCCCTTATAATTTCTGATGATATCCTGCAAAAAGTCTCTTAATTTTCCCGTTGCCTTTCTCAATTCCTCCACACTTGGCAGATACACAATCCTGAAATGGTCGGGTCCTCCCCAGTTAAAGCCTTTTCCGTGTGTAATCAGTACCTTCTTTTCTTTTAAAAGGTCTAAGGCAAATTTTTCGTCATCTAAAATATTAAATTTCTTTGTGTCCATTTTCGGGAAAATATAAAATGCCGCTTTCGGTTTTACCGCAGATAATCCCGGAATGTCATTAATCGCATTGTAGATATACTCTCTCTGCTCATAAATTCTGCCTCCCGGCATTAAATATTCATTCACACTCTGATACGCCCCTAATGCCGTCTGAATAATCGCCTGTCCCGGAACATTGGAACACAGACGCATATTGGAAAGCATGTTTAAGCCTTCAATGTAGCCCTTTGCCTTTTCCTTTGCACCGCTTAACA
>ENA-OQIC01000162-OQIC01000162.1-human-gut-metagenome-genome-assembly--contig:-NODE-162-length-29884-cov-2.952079_pt1 | contig 29884 bp, 34 predicted proteins | sample MGYA00242572_ERZ504736 | MGnify/ENA primary metagenome ERZ504736 (study PRJEB26092, sample SAMD00036201) | human gut metagenome | host: Homo sapiens | study: EMG produced TPA metagenomics assembly of...
CATCAGAACTATAAGAAGGTGAAGACTGTTGAAGAGTTTGCTAAACTTGGAGGATATAGCCAGACTACATTCAGGAGGATTTTCGATAATGTTTTTCATGAGCCGGTGTATGAGTGGATGCTTAGCCGCCGCAAAGAGGAGATCATTTACGAACTTCAGAATACAGAGGCTACCATCTCTGAAATCTGTTATAAATTCGGGTTCGAATCTTTACCGCATTTCTCAAACTTCTGTAAAAAGTCATTTGGTACCTCGCCACGCAGCATTCGATTGAAGCGTTCATCCGAATGAGACAGGCCTCTGGAAGAGAGATTTTTTTATCATTGTATTTAGGTATCGGAGTTTCGGTGAATACCTAAATATGGTGATTGTCGTCCGGTGTCGATATACGTACCTTTGCGGACTAATTAAACAGAGTGATTAATGAACCACAAAGTGTTGTACAGAGTAGCTTTATTCTGTCTTTTTTCTATGTTGTCAGCCGTTCTTATGCATGCCGGCGAACAGCAACAACAAAGTAAAGGTATAGTGACAGGTCGAATCGTCGACCAACAGAAGCAACCTTACTATCCGGTTGCAGTTGCCATTGAAGGTGTTTATATTGGCGGATATACCAACGAGAATGGAGTTTATCATATCAATGATGTGCCGGCGGGCAGTCAGACGATAGTTGTATCGGGCATAGGAGTGAAAACTAAAAAGGTGCCGATACATGTGACTGCCGGAAAAGTGAACCGGATTCCGGACATAGAGATCGATACCCAGGCGGAAGAGCTGGAAGAAGTACAGGTGATTGGAAAATCTGAAGCTCGCCGGCAGCAGGAGCAGGCGTATGCCATATCGGTACTCGACATCAAGAAAGCGTATAATAGCGCTGCACCTCTCAACAAATTATTGAACAATGTGTCAAGTGTCCGTATCCGTGAGGAAGGTGGTATGGGGTCTAACTATAATTTCAGCCTGAACGGATTTTCGGGCAATCAGGTGAAATTCTTTTTGGACGGAATACCGATGGATAATTTCGGATCGTCTTTTAACCTCGCTAATATCTCGGCTAACATGGCTGAGCGTGTAGAGGTATATAAAGGGGTATTACCTGTAAATCTGGGTGCCGATGCCTTGGGAGGAGCGGTGAATATCGTCAGCCGTAGAGATGCCAATTATCTGGATGCGACCTATTCTTTTGGCTCTTTCAATACTCATAAAGTCTCGGTGAATGGAGCCTATACCCATCTGAAAACAGGTTTCACGGTGCGTGCCAATGCTTTCTATAACTATTCCGACAATGATTATAAAGTGTTTGTGCCCATCATCGATCTGGCTACCAATAAGAAGATAGACGAGCGGTGGGTAAAGCGCTTTAATGATGCCTACCGGTCAGGAGGTATCCGCCTGGAGACGGGAATAACCAATAAGCCTTATGCCGACTATCTGCTTGCAGGCATTATTCTTTCGAAGAATGATAAAGATGTACAGACTGGTGCTACGATGGATGCCGTTTACGGTGGCGTAAAAATGAAGAGTGAATCTGTGATCCCTTCTATTCGTTATAAGAAAGACGATCTGTTTCTTGACGGACTTTCGCTGTCACTTTACGGAACGTATAATTCTGTAAATACTTTCAATGTGGATACCATCGCCCGCCGTTACAACTGGTTGGGAGAATCCGTTCCGTCTACTTCTGCAGGAGAAGGGTATTATACGGATTCCAAGATAAAGAACCGCGAATGGTTAGGAAACGGAAACATCAGTTACGTGATCGACGGTCACCAATCATTGATACTGAACCACGTGGTTTCTGCTATGCGGAGAACCATGAATGATAAAGTACGGCCGGATGATGAAAACAACAATGTACCTCAGCAACTGACTAAGAATATCACAGGCTTGGATGGCAGATCCGCTATGATCGTTGGAATGCCAATGTATTCGGAAAGATGTATAAGTTGTACAGTTCTACCTATAAGCGGTTGGATGAATATACAGAGAATGCCCGTTGGGAAAAAGTGCGGGATCATAAAACCAATTTCGGATACGGTGCGGCGGCTACTTATTATATCTTACCCTCTTTGCAGGCTAAGTTCTCTTACGAGCATGCCTATCGTTTGCCGGAAAGTATCGAAATGTTTGGGGACGGGTTGATTCAGCAGCGGAATCCGGATTTAAAACCGGAAAGCAGCCGGAATTTGAATCTGGGGTTGAGCTTCATTCAAACTTTCGGGGCCCATCAACTTTCGGCTGATGGAAACTTCATTTATCGTTATACGACAGACTTTATCCTGAAAGGGGTCAGCCTGACCAGTAATCCGACTACCGGTTACGAGAATCTGGGTAAGGTGTTGACAAAGGGTGTTGAGGCTGCTGTCAGATATAACTATAAAGATCTGTTCCATACGGGAGCCGGTTTTACTTATCAGGACATTACCGACCGGCAGCGATATGAGAAGACGAAGGACAGCTTTGTCGGCGAAGGTATCACAGAGAATATTACCTATAAAGAGCGTTTGCCGAACATCCCTTATTTGTTTGCTAATGCCGATGCAGGGGTTCGTTTTCACGATTTGATTTGGAGAAACTCTGTGCTGACGTTTGACTATAATCTTAATTATATTCATTCGTATTATCTTTCGTTCCCGGGCTTGGGTGCAAAAAGCTCTAAAAAAGTAATCCCCGAACAGTTCTCACACGATCTGGCATTGGGGTATTCAATGGACAACGGAAAGTATAGTGTGGTTGTGGAGTGTACCAATCTGACCAATCAAAAGCTGTATGATAACTACCGCTTGCAGAAACCCGGGCGTGCCTTTAATGTGAAACTGAGATATTTCTTTAGTAAATAAAAAAGTCTGATGATTACAATGTATCGAATTTATATGTATCTCCTTGCTGCCTGCCTTTTATTGGGTGTCACGGCATGTGAAGAAGAAGGATTGGGAAATGAGGAAACCCCTTTTGCTCCCTATGTACTCAGCCTGGGTATCAATTCCAATGGGACTACCACTTATTATGTGGTTACTGCACCCGAATTGATGTCCGGAACAATCAATGCGGTGGCCAAAGGTATCGAGCAAAACGGATATCGTGATTATGAACAGGCCGGACAAACGGTGTTCAGTATTGGCGGACTGGGACTGACCAGTGCAACCGGAATTGTACGTGATGCAAACGGCTATCTGACGGAGCGTGGAGACTTTGTCTTTAACAGTTCGCTGAATGCGTTTACACAAATGGACGGGCAGAACATGATCGGCCTTGAACTTCCGGCTAATAAGGAGAGTGGGGACCAAATGACCTTATATACCGTAAATATCAGTGATGTTTCTATCACTTCTCAGGTCAAAGCTCCGGTATTTCCGCTGAATCAACTCGAATGGCCGAGTATCACGGGTATGTGTTATAGTGAAGGTAATGTGTACGTTACTTATTTTCCGATGAACCCTTCCACTTTTGAGACTTTATATACCGATACTACTTTTGTTGCGGTATACTCTTATCCGGATATGCAGTTTAAGACATTGATGAAAGATACGCGTACCGGTCCTGCCGGTTCGTGGAATGCATTTAACGGTATTTTTAAGGTAGAGTCCGGCGATATGTACATCATGTCTAATTCTGCCATTGCCAACGGTTCTCACAAAGTACCAAGAATGCTGCTTTCCTTCGTATCCCTAAAGGTGAGACGCATTTTGATGACTACTATTTTGACTTTGAGACGGCTTCGGGAGGATTGAAACCTGCCCATATCAAATATATCGGTAATGGTCTGGTATTTGCCGAGGTCAGCACCATCAGTCCGCAGACATCCGCCGACCGTTGGGGAGATAAGAGTTTGAAATGCTGCATTATCGATCTTAATAATAAAACGGTACGTGACATTAAAGAGATTCCGGTGCATAACGGAGATGGCGGACGGCGTTTTGCCGCTCTGGTAGACGGAGGTTATGTTTATCGTCCGGTCACTACTTCAGAGGGTACTTACATTTATCAGGTAGATCCTCAGGCGGCTACTGCGGTCAGGGGAGCTAAAGTTTCAACCACGTTTGTCGGCGGTTTCTTCCGTCTGGATTGATAGGAGATGAATAAGACTTTTCGGAAGGCTTGTGCGAAACTTCATTTATGGCTTGGATTGCTTTCGGGTATTGTGGTATTCATAGTCTGCATCACCGGCTGCATGTATGCATTTAAAGACGAAATTACCGATGCCACACAACCTTGGCGCTTTGTAGCTCCATTGGAGAAAGAGTTTTGCCGCCTTCCCGCTTACTTGCGATAGCGGATTCTGTCATGGGAGGAGCTTCGGCCACAGCCATCACTTACGGTGAAAGATCGGATGCGGCCTGGGTGGACTACTATCAGCCGGAAGCAGGGATGAGTACTGTTTTTATCAATCCGTATAGCGGACAGGTATTGAAGTCGGTAGTGAATCATAACGGTGATTTCGATTTCTTCCGGTTGGTGCTTAGCGGGCATCGCACTTTATGGCTCCCCAGGGAGATCGGGAGTCCGATTGTTGGTTACAGTGTATTGATTTTCCTCATCACCCTGATAACGGGAGTGATACTTTGGTGGCCCAGAAGCTGGACACGCAAGGCACTTGTGCAACGGTTGACTCTGAAACGCCCCTTTACCTTTTCAAGGCTTAACTTCGACCTGCATAATGTTGCGGGTTTTTATGCTGCATTGGTGCTGGCCGTATTATGTTTTACCGGATTGATATTTAGCCTGAATTGGTTTAGCAGAGGCGTGTACAGCATCACTTCGGGTGGTGAAGAGTTGAAGCCCTACGTTTTACCGGTATCCGATACATTGCAGGTTGTCAATCGTGTGACAAACCCTTTGGACAGACTTTATACTCAGCTACGGCTTGAAGAACCTGCTGCCAAGACCTTTTATTTTGCTTTACCCGGACAAGCCGATGGTGTTTACCGGGTCAGTGTTGTACATAAAAGAGGGTCTTACTACCGTACCGATAATTTGTTTTTTGACCGGTATACACTGGTTTCTTTGAAAGGAGCCGGTCCTTATGCCGGTAAATATACCGAGGCCTCTCCCGCCGATAAGTTCCGTCGTATGAATCTGGAGATTCATGACGGGCGCATCTGGGGGCTTCCCGGTAAAATTATAATGTTCCTTGCGAGCCTGACGGGTGCTTCACTTCCTGTGACCGGCTTTATCATTTGGTATCGTAAGCGCTGTAAGAGATAACACTGCTCTCCATATACAAAAATTCCCCACCGATACCGGTGGGGAATTTTCCTACTTATTAATCAAATGCTAAGTTGTGCTTAGTCTTTCAGTTTTGCGATGATGAAATCGCGGTTCAAACGAGCGATGTTGCTGATTGAAATGTTCTTCGGACACTCTGCTTCACAAGCACGTGTGTTTGTACAGTTACCGAATCCCAGTTCGTCCATCTTAGAAAGCATAGCTTTTGCACGGCGTGCTGCTTCTACTTTCCTTGTGGAAGGAGGTTCAGCTGGCTGACCTTAGCTGATACGAACAACATGGCAGAACCATTCTTACAAGCAGCTACACAAGCACCGCAACCGATACATGCAGCGGCATCCATAGCCTCGTCGGCGATATCCTTAGAGATAAGGATAGCGTTGGCATCCTGAGGAGCACCTGTGTTTACGCTTACGTAACCACCGGCCTGCATGATCTTGTCATAAGCCGAACGGTCAACCATCAAGTCACGGATTACCGGGAAACCGGCAGAACGCCAAGGTTCAACTGTGATGGTGTCTCCATCTTTGAAGCGACGCATATACATCTGGCAGGTAGTAGCACCTGTCGCAGGTCCGTGCGGGTGTCCGTTGATGTAAAGAGAACACATACCGCAGATACCTTCGCGCAGTCATGGTCGAATACGATAGGTTCGCCACCGTCATTAATAATCTGTTCGTTCAGGATATCCAGCATTTCGAGGAACGACGTATCGCCCGGGATATCTTTCATTTGATATGTTTCAAAAGCACCTTTTGCTTTCGGGCCTTTCTGGCGCCATACCTTCAGTGTGAATGATATATTTTTATCCATTTTTGTTTTCCTTTAATTGATTAGCCGAATTATGACTTGTAGTTACGAGTCTGAACTTTTACGACTGGTAGTTCAAATCTTCTTTGATCAACTCCGGTTCTGAATTTTCACCGGTGTATTTCCAGCAAGCTACGTATGAGAAGTTCTTATCGTCACGTAACGCTTCACCTTCCGGGGTTTGGTATTCGGTACGGAAGTGTCCACCGCAAGATTCTTCACGGTTCAAACCGTCGCGAGCCATCAGCATACCTACTTCAATGAAGTCGATCAGACGAAGTGCTTTTTCCAGTTCTACGTTCAGTTCGTTTACATCACCCGGGATGCGAACGTTGGTCCAGAAATCTTTCTTCACCTCTTCAATGCCTGTCAGGGCTTTCTGCAGAGATTCTTTTGTACGGGCCATACCTACGAAGTCCCACATGATGTGACCCAGTTTCTTGTGGATAGAGTCAACAGAGTGTTTTCCGTTTACGGCTTTGATCTTCTGGATCTTATCTTTCACTTCCTTTTCGGCTGCAGCAAATTCCGGCAGGTCGGTAGAGAAGCGCGGAACCTGAATCTGATCGGCCAGGTAGTTCTGGATAGTGTAAGGCAATACGAAGTATCCGTCAGCCAGACCCTGCATCAATGCAGATGCACCCAAGCGGTTAGCACCGTGGTCGGAGAAGTTGGCTTCACCGATAGCGAACAGACCCGGGATAGAAGTCATCAATTCATAATCAACAGATACCACCCATGGTGTAGTGGATAGCGGGGAATATCATCATCGGAGTCTTGTACGGGTTCTCGTCAGTGATTTCTTCGTACATGTCGAAGAGGTTACCATAACGGGCACGAACCACGTCCTCACCCAGACGATCGATAGCATATTTGAAATCGAGGAAGACGGCCAAACCGGTATTGTTCACACCGAAACCGGCATCACAACGTTCTTTGGCTGCACGTGAAGCAACGTCACGCGGAACAAGGTTACCGAATGCCGGGTAACGGCGTTCCAGATAGAAGTCACGGTCTTCATCAGGAATTTCGGTCGGCTTTTTTAGTGCCTGCCTGCAATGCTTTGGCATCTTCAATCTTCTTCGGAACCCAGATGCGACCGTCGTTACGAAGTGATTCAGACATCAATGTCAGCTTAGACTGCTTGTCACCGTGTACGGGGATACAAGTCGGGTGAATCTGAGCGAAACAAGGATTGGCAAAATAAGCACCTTTCTTATAGCACTGGATGGCAACTGAACCGTTGGAACCCATAGCGTTGGTAGAAAGGAAGAATGCGTTTCCGTAACCACCTGTACCGATAACTACAGCGTGAGCAGCGAAACGTTCGATTTCACCGGTTACGAGGTTACGGGCAATGATACCGCGCGCACGTCCTTCAATTACAACAAGGTCGAGCATTTCGTAACGAGTGTAAAGTTTAACAGTACCTTTTTGTACCTGACGGCTCAATGCTGAATAAGCGCCCAGCAACAGCTGCTGTCCGGTCTGGCCGCGGGCATAGAACGTACGGGATACCTGTGCACCACCGAATGAACGGTTGTCAAGTGTGCCACCGTAATCGCGTGCGAAAGGTACACCCTGTGCTACGCATTGGTCGATGATAGCGTTTGATACCTCAGCCAGACGGTAAACGTTGGCTTCGCGTGCACGGTAGTCACCGCCTTTGATTGTATCGTAGAAAAGACGGTAAACCGAGTCACCATCATTTTGATAGTTTTTAGCTGCGTTGATACCACCCTGTGCTGCGATAGAGTGAGCACGGCGGGTGAATCCTGAATACAGAAATTGAATACTCTGAAACCCATTTCGCCCAGAGAAGCGGCAGCAGATGCTCCGGCAAGTCCGGTACCTACAACGATAATGTCAAGGCGACGTTTGTTGGCAGGGTTAACAAGTTTTTGATGAGCCTTATAGTTACTCCATTTTTCGGCGAGCTGGCCTTCAGGAATTTTTGAATCTATCTTAGTCATAATGCTATTTACAATTTAATCATTTACAATTTACAATTTAGCAAGCACCGCATGCCAACGATTTAACGAAGAATACGACTACTACCAGAGCAAAGCATACAACAACGATGGTTGAATAGATGTTGGAGATGCATTTCCAGCGGTTGATCCAAATCTTGTTGTTCCAGCCCAAAGATTGCATAGAGCTCCAGAAACCATGAGTCAGGTGGAACCAAAGGGCGCCCAGCCAAACGAGGTACAGCACTACATATACAGGGTTAGAGAAAGTGTTCATGATGTGATAAACACCATCAGCAGCATAAGTTGTGTCTGCTACTCCTCCCATGTTGTGCACCAATTCAGGTAACTGCATTTTAGCCCAGAAGTTAAAGAGGTGAAGGCCCAAACCTAAGATAACGATGATACCCAGCACCAGCATGTTTTGTGATGCCCATTCCACGGTTTTAGGTTTGTCAACTACGGCGTAACGTTCGCTACCACGTGCTGCGCGATTCTGTATTGTCAGCCAGAAAGCGTAGATAATGTGAATCACGAAGAGGGCAGCCAGGCCCAGCGTAGCTACCAACGCATACCAGTTTGCTCCCAGGAACTCACAAACCAAGTTGTAACCCTCAGCCGAGATGATCGCAACAAGGTTCATCGCCATGTGAAACGTTAGAAACAGGACAAGGGCGATACCGGTAACGCTCATCACCACTTTCCTTCCTACAGATGAATTACTTAACCACATAAATGATTGATTTTAAATTATTTAATTGTTAGAACTATAATTTCTGTTTTACGAGCCTTCTTTCTCATTGTGCAAAAGTACACGAAATACATTGATTAACCAAAGAATTAAAGAAATAATTCTTTAATCCTGAATGTCCGGAGAGGATGGGGTAAACGGACGATCGGTTGGGGGTATAAAGGATTTGTCGTGAATCTGTTAGAATAGTAAAATCTTTGTCTTTAAGAAGTTAGCTTTTGGAGTCGTTATCATGCTTATATTTAATTGGTCGTTTTCCGAGGTTTCCTCTAATTCTCTTTTCTGTGCATGAATTAAGAAGAAAACAAGTCAAATGGACATCATTTATAATACTTTGTAAATAAGAGTATTACCGTACCTTCTGATATGTTTATGTGAGCCTTGCTATCTGGCTCATGGGCACAGATATACAGGACGAGATAAAGAAAAGACTATTTTCACTAAAGATAGCAAGAAAAATAAAATACTCTAAGTGATATAGATAGAAATATAGTTATATACATTTGGATATCAGCATGATGTATTGTATTCCAGCTCTTGTTCGGAGGGTGGAAGATGGAAGATTGAAATCCATTTACGTGGGAGAAGTATCCGACTGATCCGAAGAATGAGAAGGGGATTCGGATGAAGCTTTGTCCGTTATCGGGTAAAGAGAGCGGTTTCTATTCTGTTTTTAAAGCAGTAATTTTTTCACCTCTGGCTGCACGTGTACGAAGGGCACGTGGAGAGTCTCCAAAGGAAGCTTTGCAGAAATGTGCAAAATGTGATAAAGAGTCGAATCCGTAACGATTACTGATCTCGGTGATCCGTTGTTTGGTATGCTGGAGGTCTTCCAGGATGCCTTCTCTTTTCTTGCTCAGAATCCATTCGTATACAGGTACGCCATACATGTTCTTGAATAAACGGCGAAAAGTGGTAGTGGTATAGCTCCCAGGTGTGCAAATTCCTCTACGTTTTTCACCTTTTCGTAATTCTGCATGACGAAATATTGGAAACTTTCCGTATAGCTGCTGATGGGATAGAAAAACTTGCTCAACTGGGGTATCGGGTAATAACAGATGATCAGATACATCAGTTCCTGACATTTCAGATCGATGAATGCGCCGCAAGGCATCTGTTCATCGAGGTAATCACAAATATCTTTCATGAAGTTGGTTATGCGTTGTGTCATAACCAATGGTGTATAAGTTAGCGGAGCTTCTGATTGTTGCAGGATATCATGATAGCGCTGTTCACAGATTAGGGGTGGTTCGTTGAACCAGTACACTACATAATTTACGTCTGTTAGTGCCAGCAATTCTAATTTGGAGCCGATGGACTGGAGAATAAATTGTCCTTCACGTAATGTGGTGCCGGGATACTCTTCACTGTTGACCAGTAATTCTCCTTGTAGTATAAACAGGATACAATTTTGTGTGCATTTGTCGGGCGGAAAATGTTGTCCTTTGGGAAACTTCCGGTGAACAAGTATGCCTTCTGTAGCTTTGGGACATTGCGCACAATCTGTCTGTCTATTACATTGAGTTTCTCTGGCCATGAATTAAAGTTAGGTGTCAGGGTAAATAATACTTAGGGAACAAAGATAGGTTTTTTTTGCGAAAACTCTGTCTTTTTAATCTATCTTTGCTGCAAAATAGTAAATTAGTAGAAAAATGAAGAAATTTGTGCTTATTTGTTTTTGTGTGCTTTCTTCGGTAGGGGGATATGCTCAGAACTGGGATATCAATACGTTACATAAAATAAACAGTCTTGATAGTAAGTTTGCGAGGAATTATAGCAAAGCCTTTTCTAAATCGGCACCTTATATTGCGGTAGGTGTACCGGTGGCGATGGCTGTATATGCAGGTATCGATAAAGATAAAGAGCTGCTGAAAGATGCCATTTACATCGGTACGAGTGTGGCCGAGGCAGTCGTGATTACGTATGGTATGAAATATGCTTTTGACCGTGAGCGTCCCTACGACCGTTATCCGGATCGGGTAGATGCACGTAGTCATGAATCGAGTCCTTCGTTTCCTTCCGGTCATACGGCAGCAGCCTTTTCACTGGCTACTTCTTTGAGTATCCGCTATCCTAAATGGTATGTGATAGCTCCATCTGCTTTCTGGGCATGTTCTGTGGGATTCTCAAGAATGAATGAAGGGGTACATTACCCGTCGGATGTAGCAGCAGGAGCTGTGATAGGGGCCGGTTGTGCGGTAGCCAATATTTATGTGAATCGCTGGCTTAACAAGTGGTTGTTCGGTGAGAAGAAGAAGGTTACAATAAGTTATTGACGACATACGGTGATACAAACAGGCTGCAGGAAGCATAGTCTGTTCGTCATTCACCGTATATCGTTTTCCGTTATAGAAACGTTATTTCAATATCTTTTCGTACTCTTTGTCATTTAAGATTTCCAGTGCCCGCTCCACACTCTTATTGGTGGCATTCATTACTTGGAAATATTCATTCATATCCCATAAGTCACGGGCTATCAAAGCTTTCAGCTGAGCTTTAATCAGTGGCAGGGCTTTGTTGTACTGCTCTTCTTTGAATTCAATCTTTTCTTTATCGGCAGCTTCTCTCAGATAGTTCAATAGCTGGTCGTCGATTTCAAACTTTTCATTGAATTTCTCGAATGTCTTATATTTATCCAATAAAGCCTTTCGGTTCTTTTCGATGAAGTTCATTGTGGTTTAATGACTATCCCTTTGGCTACCAGGTTACGGTGATAGTCGGTATACAGCGTTGTGTCTACCGGAACGAAGTAGTCCGGCATGATACCTCCTCCACCATAAACCGTACGTCCCAGTTTTTTAGTCTGGCATTTCAGTGAGTCCGGGAAGTGGATGCTGTCTGCACTGACCATTTCGCCATGATTATACCGGTCGATCAGATCCTGGTTGTATTTTTTGATGCTGCTTTCACTGCTTTTTCCTTTTCCCGGTTTTTCGTTGATGCTGCTGTCATAAGGCTTTTGTATGCAACGTCCTGCAGGTGTATAGTAGCGGGCAATGGTCAGGCGGATCATAGAACCGTCCGGAAGGTCGATCGGGCGTTGAACCAGTCCTTTACCGAAAGAACGGCGTCCTACCACCACTCCTCTGTCCCAATCCTGAATGGCACCAGTCACAATCTCACTTGCCGAAGCCGAATATTCGTCTACCAATACCACCAGACGTCCGTTACGGAAGTTTCCGTTGCCTTTGGCAAAAAACTCACTGCGTTGTGCAGAACGTCCTTCTGTGTAGACAATCAGTTCTTTTTGTCCCAGGAACTCGTTTGCTAGATCGATGGCGGCATTCAGATAACCTCCTCCGTTGCCTTGCAGGTCCAGAATCAGGTCTTTCATCCCTTTTTTCTGCAACTCTTTCAGGGCTTTTAGAAACTCTTCGGCGGTAGTTGCTCCAAAACGGTTGATACGGATGTATCCTATTTTAGGCTGAATCATATAAGCAGCATCCAGGCTGAGGATTGGAATTTTATCTCGTTTTACATTAAATAAAAGCGGTTCTTTCACACCTCTGCGGATAATGGTCAGGTTTACTTTCGAATCTTTGCCCCGCAGGCGTCCCATGATTTCTTCTGTTCCCATTTTACGCCTGCTATGGCTGTGTCATTCACCGCGATGATACGGTCTCCTGCCAGGATACCTACTTTTTCGGACGGGCCATTACTCACCGGTTGTACGATGAGCAACGTATCTTCGATCATCTGAAACTGTACACCTATCCCTTCGAAATTGCCTTGGAGCGGTTCATTCATTTTCTTCACCTCTTCGGCATCCGATAGGTGGAATGAGGGTCGAGTTGTGCCAGCATTTCTATGATGGCCGATTCAACGAGTTTGTTTCATTGACCGTATCTACATATAAATTAGAGATGGCGAACTCTGCCAGTTGTAATTTCGCATGGCGGGTGAGCCAAAGTTCTGTGCCTGTACGTCCAAACGGAACACAAACCGATAAGCAGGTATATTATTCTTTCATGATCACATGGGTTTATTACATTTCCATCCCTTTGGGAATGAACATACTGATATCCTTATTATAGCCAAGCAGTTCGCGGACGATGGTAGAGCTGACACAGGTCAATTCTGGTTCGGTAAATAACAGAATGGTTTCAATGCCGGCCAGTTTCCGGTTGATATCGGCAATTGTTTCTTCGTATTCGAAGTCTTTCACGGTACGGATACCGCGAACGATGAATTGGGCATCTACCTGACGGGCAAAGTCGATCGTCAGGCAATCGTAAGATTCGACCTTGATCCGGGGTTCGTCTTTATAGAACTTACGAATCATTTCCACACGTTTCTCGATCGGAAAGTATGTATTCTTGTTTTCGTTGATACCGATACCGATGACCACTTCGTCCATGAATGTCAGGGTGCGTTGAACTACGGAGTAGTGTCCGATGGTAAACGGGTCGAACGTTCCCGGAAAGATAGCTCTTCTCATGTTTATGCGATGTCTTCTTCTATAACCAGATTATCAATAATAAAGTTTTGCCGTTCCATTGTATTCTTACCCATATAAAATTCTAGTAGTTCTTTTACCGTGTCTGTTTTGCGCAGCGATACTTGTTCGAGACGCATATCTTTGCCGATAAAGTGTCTGAATTCGTCGGGCGAGATTTCCCCCAAACCTTTAAAACGGGTGATTTCCGGATTCGGGCTAAGCTCTTTAATAGCATTTACACGCTCTTCTTCGGTATAACAATAAAGCGTTTTCTTTTTATTGCGTACGCGGAAGAGAGGAGTTTGGAGTATATATACATGTCCTTTCTTTATCAGATCGGGGAAGAACTGAAGGAAGAAAGTAATCAGTAACAAGCGGATGTGCATACCATCCACATCGGCATCGGTAGCCACGATCACTTTGTTGTAGCGTAAGCCTTCGATACCGTCTTCTATATTCAATGCAGCTTGCAGCAGATTGAATTCTTCGTTCTCGTAAACTACTTTTTTGGTCAGGCCGAAAGAGTTGAGAGGCTTACCGCGGAGGCTGAATACGGCTTGTGTGTTTACATCCCGGCTTTTGGTGATAGAGCCGCTTGCCGAGTCACCCTCGGTGATGAAGATGCACGATTCCTCTTCCAGTCCTTTGCCTTTCACATCGTTCAGGTGGACGCGGCAATCACGCAGCTTCCGGTTGTGCAGGTTGGCTTTCTTGGCGCGTTCACGTGCCAGTTTGGTCACTCCGGCAATGGCTTTGCGTTCTTTTTCCGAATCCTGTATCTTTTGCAACATGATTTCGGCTATATCGGCATGTTTGTGGAGGAAATTGTCTACCTCCTGTTTTATGAAGTCACCCACGAACTTATTTACTGTGATGCCTCCCGGCGACATATTGGTAGAGCCGAGTTTGATTTTGGTCTGGCTTTCAAACATAGGTTCTTCCACGTTGACAGCAATGGCGGCTACCAGTCCGTTACGGATGTCAGTATAGTCTTGATTCTTGTTATAGAACTCTTTGATGGTGCGGGCGATGTGTTCTTTGAAAGCACTTTGATGGGTACCTCCCTGAGTGGTATGCTGACCGTTTACAAATGAGTAGTACTCCTCTCCGTACTGTCCGGTATGGGTAAAGGCTATCTCGATATCTTCGCCCTTCAGATGTACGATGGGGTAGAGGCCGGTAGCTGTCATGTTATCATTCAGCAAATCTACCAGGCCATTGCGCGAAAGGATCCGTTGCCCATTATAGATAATTGCCAGCCCGGTGTTCAGGTATGTGTAATTGCGCAGCATCGTCTCGATAAATTCGGGACGGAAACTATAATTCAGGAATAAAGTTTCATCCGGTTCGAAGAAGATGTAAGTACCGTTTTCTTCTTCCGTATCTTCTGTGTGGTCTGTCACCAACTCTCCTTTGGTAAAGGTGGCGCAACGCACTTTACCATCCCGGTAACTACGTACTTCAAAGTTTGAGCTCAAAGCATTGACAGCTTTCACGCCGACACCGTTCAGTCCGACACTTTTCTTGAAAGCCTTGCTGTCATACTTACCACCGGTGTTCAGCACACTGACTGCCTCTATTAGTTTTCCCTGTGGGATACCGCGGCCGTAGTCGCGTACACTGACACGAAGATTCTCTTCCACTCTGATTTCGATCTTCTTGCCGGATTGCATTTTGAACTCGTCGATACTGTTGTCAATAACTTCTTTCAGAAGGACATATATTCCGTCTTCGGGATGCGAACCGTCGCCCAGCTTACCGATGTACATACCCGGACGGGTGCGCACATGTTCCATGTCGCTCAGGTGGCGGATGTTGTCGTCTGTATATTCTACAGGGTTGTTGTCTACAGGTATCAGTTCGTTCTCTTCCATTGTTTTTAGTCTATCTTCTTAGTAAACGCACGACGACGTTTATGTTGTTCGGTTTTAAAGTATTCCCATTGTGCCTGAACCTTTCCGTTCATTTCCAGTTCGGGGTTGCTTTCTGCAAAGATAAAACCTAATTTTTGATAAACCGGAATTAAATCGGAAAATAACAAAGCGTTAACACCTTTGTTTTGGTACTCCGGTTTCACGGCTACAAGCAGCAGGTCAAGCATTTTGGCGCGTCGTTTCATGAACAATGCCTTTAGCAGATAATACCATCCGAGGGGCAAAAGGCGTCCATGCGATTTCTGTAACGCTTCCGAAAGTGAAGGCATTGAAATGCCTACGGCAATTAACTTGTCTTCCGCATCTGTGATCAGGGTTACCATTCGCAAGTCGACAATCGGAAGGTACATTTTAACATATTGGTCAATTTGCCGTTGCGAAAGCGGAGAGTATCCGTACAGCGGACTATAAGCTTCGTTCATCAACTCAAAGATGGCTTGTCCGTAATCGGCTGCAATCTTTCTGGATGAGGTATATTTCTTTATCTTGAGGTTATATTTACGCTGAATAAGATCGGATATGCGCTGGTGCTTCTCAGGGATGGCGTCAGGAATATAAATTTTGTATTCCACCCAGTCGGCATCTTTCTCAAATCCCAGTTTCTCCATGTGTTGCGGATAGTAGGGATGATTGTAGATGGTTGCCATGGTGCTGAGTTGGTCGAATCCTTCGATCAGCATACCTTCTGCGTCGAAGTCGTAAATCCAAGAGGTCCCTGAATGTTCTCCATCCCTTTGGATTTACCCCATTCTTCTACGGTTTGCAGAAGTCTGGAAGATACTTCAAGGTCGTCGATGAAGTCGATCCAACCGAAACGGACATCTTTTTTGTTCCAGGTGGCGTTGGCACGGTGATTGATAATACCTGCGATGCGCCCTACGATTTTCCGTCTTTATAAGCCAGAAAGTACTCGGCCTCACAGAACTCGAATGCCGCATTTTTCTTCTTATTGAATGTATTCAGCATGTCGTCGTAGAGGTCAGGTACGGAATAAGGATTCTCTTTGTATAATTCGTAATTAAAACGAATGAATTTTTTAAGTTCTCTTTTTGTCGATACCTTTTTAATTGTAATGGCCATAGCTTGTATTTATGATGAGGGGGCAAAGATACGTGATAATCTTTAAATTACCACGTACGAAAACTAAAAACTATGTGTCTCGATGTTATCAAATCTGATAGATCAGATAGGTGGTGTAGGCTATATAGCATAACACCAGAATACTTCCTTCGATCCGTGTGATGGTGCGTTTGGCAAAAAATAATCCGAAAAACCAGAGCAGAATGCCCGAACCGACCAAGGTGAAAAGGTCGAAGTTATTGATGCCTGTCAGCCGCAAGGGAGTGATGGAAGCACTGCATCCCAATACAAAGAAGATGTTGAACAGATTACTGCCGATCACATTACCGATGGCTATTTCCGGATTCTTTTTCAAGGCAGCCACTATCGATGTAGCAAGTTCCGGTAGGGAGGTACCTCCGGCTACCAGTGTGAGTCCGATAACAGATTCGCTGACGCCAAGGTGCCGTGCGATGTTGCTTGCTCCCTCTACAAACCATTGTCCCCCGAAAATAAGTCCGGCCAATCCGCCCAGAATGAAAAGTACGGATTTCCACATCGGGAGGCTTTTGATTTCCTCTTCCGGTTGAGTATTGTTTGTGGGTGAGGCTATGGCAAATGTGTAGCCCAGGAAGATGGTGAAGAAACAGAGCAGAATCAGTCCGTCCGAGATGCTTAGTATGTTGCTGGAAGCTTTATTCAGAAAAACGTCATTGGCGCATATCAGCAGGACGATGGAGGAGAGAATGCATAGCGGAATCTCTTTCCGCAAAGTATTCCGGGTAATTACGATAGGAGCAAATAGAGCGGTGCACCCGACGATCATCAATGTATTGAAGATATTACTTCCCACTACGTTACCTACGGCGATGTCCGCGCTACCTTTCAGGGCGGACGATACGCTAACGGTCAGTTCCGGGGCGGAAGTTCCGAAAGCTACGATAGTCAGGCCGATTACGATGGAAGGAATACGGAATCGCTTGGCTACGGACGCAGCACCATCTGTCAGGCAGTTGGCACCTATCAAAATGAGGAGTAATCCTCCAATAAGCAGTAATATATCCATGTCTATACCTTTAAATTACGGATTCGGGTGCAAATATAATGATTTCGATCTATGCTATGTCAAAAACAATCTGTATGTTTGGCACGTTTATCCATTCCGGTGACAATTACTTTATGAGTTTTTGATATGAAAAAGAACAGATTATTCGGCCTTTTGTTGTTTCTGTTGGTGACCAACAATATGTGCGCACAGTTGGGAAAGGCGGTTCGTGAGATATTGACGGGTGATAGTGTGGCTACCCGGACCGCAGTCCGGAACGATTCGGATTCCGTACGGATGGCAGATATGAAGAAAGAGCTGGAGGAGGCGCGTCTGAGCGAAGCCAATATGCGTATGGAAATGGAGCAGATGAGGCTGAAAGCTTTTGCTGCCGACTCTGTGAAATTAGCTCAGCAAAGGGCACGTATCGACTCACTTCGCCAGTTTACGCCGGGAGTACCGGTAGTGGTCGAAGGCGATACATTGTTTTATTTGTATACCAAGCGTGGGGGATATACCCTTTGCAGCGGGCCGAAATGATCGATGCGGCCATCATGCAGTTGGGTAAACGGTTTACCCTGCATCCCGATTCTGTCTATATCGAGAGCAGCGATATCGTAACCGATCTGATGTACGGCAATAAAGTCATTGCTTCGTTTACCGACCAGGACGGACTATGGGAAGGACGTTCGCGCGAGCAGTTGGCAACGGATAAGCGGAAGATTGTAGTACAGAAACTGAAAGAGTTGAAGGAGGAGCATAGTTTGTGGCAACTGGGTAAGCGTATTCTGTATTTTGTCCTGGTATTGGCAGGGCAGTATCTGTTGTTTTGGCTTACAGGCTGGCTGTTCCGTAAACTGAAAGTACGTATCCAAAAGCTGAAGGATACCAGGCTGAAGCCGATCTCCATTCAGAATTACGAGTTATTGGATACGCAGCGGCAGGTCAACCTGTTGATCTTCCTTTCCAATTTGCTGCGCTACGTAATCATGCTTCTCCAATTGTTGATTACCGTTCCCCTTTTGTTCGCTATCTTCCCACAGACCAAGGGGCTGGCCTATCAGATATTTTCGTATATCTGGAACCCGATCAAGAACATACTGGTAGGTATAGTCGATTATATTCCCAATTTGTTTGCCATTCTTATCATCTGTTTTGCCGTTAAGTATCTGGTGCGCTTGGTTCACTACTTGTCCCGTGAGGTAGAGGCGGGGCGGCTCAAGTTCGGTGGCTTCTATCCCGACTGGGCAATGCCTACTTATCATATCATCCGTTTTCTGCTTTATGCTTTTATGATTGCGATGATCTATCCTTATTTGCCGGGGGCTAAGAATGGAGTATTCCAGGGGATATCTGTTTTTGTCGGTCTGATCATTTCTTTAGGATCCAGTACGGTAATCGGTAATGTGATTGCGGGGCTGGTCATTACTTATATGCGTCCTTTTAAACTGGGCGACCGGATCCAGCTGAATGATACTACCGGGAATGTAATCGAGAAAACGCCTTTGGTGACCCGGATCAAGACACCGAAGAATGAGGTGGTAACCATTCCGAACTCGTTTATCATGTCATCCCATACAGTGAACTATAGCGCTTCGGCCCGCGAATACGGTCTGATTATTCACTCGGAAGTGACCATCGGATATGATGCTCCCTGGCGTCAGGTTCATCAGCTATTGATAGAGGCTGCCTTGAATACTCCCGGGGTGATTGACGATCCGCGTCCTTTTGTGCTTGAAACTTCGTTGAGTGACTGGTATCCGGTTTATCAAATCAATGCTTATATCCGCGAGGCGGATAAATTGGCTCAGATATATTCGGACCTGCATCAGAATATTCAGGATCGCTTTAATGAAGCGGGCGTCGAAATCATGTCGCCTCACTATATGGCTATGCGTGACGGCAATGAGTCTACGATTCCCAAAGATGATTTGAGGCCCAAGACTGATAAATAATAAACAGAGCCGGCTCTTTCGTCACGAAGAAGCCGGCTCTTTCAAAATTGTGCATTTTTCAAGAGAGTGATTTATTTTTTCCGGGTTACCGTATAAAGTATATTCCCTTTTTTATCGATCATCCGCAGGTTCAGTTCCTGTTTATCAATGGAGCAGACTGAGAAGCCAGGTTCGGGGCTGCAGAACTGAGTTCCCTCAATCGGTTTCACCTTGCGTGCCAGTGATCCGGCAGAGTTTACGATATAGTCGATGTCGCTTCCCGGTACGCGGATGTGTTGGAAGTTGTGGATATGTCCGCAAATGTACATATCTACTTTATGCTTTCTCAGAATAGGATCGAGGCGGCTCTGTAAGTCGCTGCGTTCGCTCTGGTCTTTCGGGGTTTCGGCATAGATCGGATGATGCCCGGCAACGATCACCCAGTCTTCTTTGGCAACAGTCAGCACCGAGTCCAGCCAGGCCAACTGTCCGTTCATATCCTGATGACATGCATCGGGATAGGTTGCGCTTTCGTTACGGTATTTATCGATCAGAGGAGCAGTATCTATCCAGACGATGCGGACGGTGGCTCCTTTTTCTTCGAATGTCTTGGTGTAGTAACGGGCAGGCATGGTCCAGCGGCGGCTCACTCCGCTGTAGTCCAGTACAGCTTGTGTGTTGCCCCGGTATTCGTGGTTTCCCAGTACGGGATACCAGTCGATCATGAGTTCCGGGTGACTGTAAATCAGCTCAAAGTTGGTCATCCAGAGCGGGTCGTTCACGCTGCGTACTCCTTCGAAATGATGGACATCTCCGGCAGCCAGCACAAATTCCGGTCCTATTTCCTCACCCATAGTTCCCATTAATTCGGCAATCGGCTTTTGATCGTAGTAGCCGTTACGTCCAGGTCGTTAGCAATGTAGAAGTTAAACTTCTTGTCAAACATAGAGTAATCCTTGAGCTGGGCCGAAGCGGTTGCGACAATGGAGATAAACAGTAGTATCAGTAAGTTTTTTAATTTCATAAATATGAGTTTTTATATTGATTATTAATGAATTGAATACGTTTTTTCGTCAGTGATGCGAGAAGACGGTTTTGATCTCAGACCCACGGTGCACCGTTCCTTTAGAAACGGTGCACCGTTTTCTGATCAACGGTGCAGCGTTTTCTGATCGGCGGTGCACCGTGGGTTCAACCTCCTCTGATAGCCGGTTAAAAGTTGATCTTAAATCCGGCATTAATCTTTACACCGTAGTATTCAGCCTGCATGGTGCGGTCCTGAGTCCCCTGATAATAGCGGAGGGGTTGGTTCAGCAGGTTGTTTGCTTCGGCATAGAGGGTGTAGTGTTTCGCAAAAGTGTAACTGGCGTTTACGTCCAGATAGTTCACGCGGTCGTAATAGCGGTCGTGAAAGGTGTCTTCACCCATTTCATCGATGAAGGCCGATGCAAAGTTGTAGCTCAGGCGGAGGTTCAGTCCATTTTTCTCAAAATAGAGCGATGCATTGGCTGTATGCTTCGGAGAACCCGGCAGGCTCAGATCCTTTTCATTTTCGCGTCCTTCGAAGTTGAAGTCTTCCACACGGGAGTGAGTGAAGGTGTAAGTGCCATAAAAACCGATACATTTCAGGGCAGGAGCGATAAATCCGAAATCACGCTGGTAAGAGAGTTCCATACCTATCAGATTGGCATTACCCGCATTCTTGGGCTGGATAAAGCGGTTGTATAGGTTGCCGTTGTATTCGTAGTTTGTAGACACTTGGTTGACAATGAAATCGTCTATTTTCTTATAGAATACTCCTGCGCTGACCAGACCGATACTTTTGAAATAATAATCCGCACTCAGGTCGAAGTTATAAGAAAGAGTAGGTTTCAGGCCGGGATTACCCACTGTCACTTCGTTATCCGAACGTTTGATGTTGACACTGGGTACCAGGCAGAATACTTCGGACGTGACAATGTCTGAGTAAACGAACCGCGTACTTTGAAATCCTCGTTTACGTTCCATTTCATGAGGAGTGACGGGAGGAAGTTGATGTAACTGTTCGTTTCTCGGGCAGTCTTCGAGGTTTGGTCTGTTTCGTCGTCATACGTGCGTCCGGTATAGCTGAGGCTGGTGTTTTCGATGCGGAGCCCGGTCATCAGTTCTACGTTGTCCGTGAGCTTCTGGTCGAAACGGATGTAGCCCGAACTTACGGTTTCACGTGCTTCGAAGTTACCGGCTAACTCTTCCTGCACCTGTTCTTTGTCAAAGAGGGAGGGATTGTTCAGGTCCAGTGAACCTACATATTGTTTGTCGGCGTAAATGCCTGCCTGATATTTATGGTCCGGCATGAAGTTTTTGTTGGTTTGATCTACCGTGTTCTGCAGGCTGTTGGCCATGAATGCCTCTTCATCTTTCGGAGTATATTCATAAAAGTCTACCTCTTTATCTTTGGTTTTGCGTACCACCTTGGCACCGAATTTCAGTTTGTTTCCGTTCCGGAAGGGGAGTTTGAAGTTCATGGAGAATTTCAGGTCTTTTTCCTTGATGTCTTCCTGTTGTTCGGTGAGTTCCTTCAGGCCGAAATCTTTGTTCAGTGTCATTGTAGAACCGGACTTTGGTGTAGCCAGCGGTTCGCGTTCGTTGCTCAGATCCATGTCGAATTGCTGTTTCTTCAGTTGGAAATCAATGTAACGTTCGTTCGGACGCTCCTCTGTTGCTTTGGCGTAACTGGCATTCCAATCCATAGACACCGGTCCGAACAGATGCTCGCCTCCCAATGTGAAGTCCATCGTGCGTTGGCGTTCCAGGCGGGCGTTGCGATTGTCCGGCGTACCGGCTTAGTCTGTACGCGTACAGTTGCTTTTCCCTCTTCATCCATATCTTTCAGAGTAGTGCGGTATCGGTTCTCCCAGTCGTTCCGGTTATTGAAAATTCCTTTAAACATCAATTTGTGGTTTTCGCTGATATCCCAGTCCAAGGCTGCCGAATAGCTTTGGCGTTCACGGGTTACATAGTACCGGCGTATTTGGTAGTCGTTGATATATACGTTTCCTTTGTCGTCTTTCTCCCAAAGAAACTCGGTATCGTAGGAACCGATGGGGCATTCTGATAGGAAGCCGATAACATGACCCCCAGTTTGTCGTTAAAGAAACGGTCGCCATAAGTCAGTCCCAGATTCAACTGTGCTTTCTCGCTGATCCAGTTGTAGCCCGAACCGGCAGTAGCTGTCAGCGTCCGTTTATAGGGTGAATTCTTGGTGACCAGATTGATAGATCCGCCGATGGCATCGGCATCCATATCCGAAGTTACCACTTTACTGACTTCGATGGTCTGAATCATATCGGCCGGAATCAGGTCAAGTTGTACGTTGCGTGTATCCCCTTCGGCCGAAGGAATGCGGTTGCCGTTGATGGTGACCGAACTGAGGTCCGCCGATGTACCGCGTACCTGTCCGAAACGGGCTTCACCCTGATCATACTGTACATTGATACCCGAAATACGTTTCAGTGCATCTCCGATGTTTGAATCCGGAAACTTGCCTACCTGGTCGGCAGAAACTACATTCTTGATGCCCAGACTGCTCTTTTGTGAGTTGATGGCACGGCGCTGTCCCTGAAAGGCACCGCCTATTACAATTTCCTGCAATTCGACTCCTTCGTTCAGTATGACATCTCTTTCGAGTGTCTTGCCTTCGGGAATGGTTATTTTCATTTCTACGGGGGCATATCCCACATAAGTTACTTTTACCGTATAAGTCCCCGGGTTGAGGTTGGCGAAGGTATAGAAACCGTTTACGTCACTGATAACTCCTGTCTTCAGGTTCTCGATGTAGATCGAGGCACCCGGTAGTGTTTGTTTGGAAGTGTCAATGATACGTCCCCGGATCGTACCTTGTTTTACTACGTTTGCTTTTTCGTCGGCGTAGAGATGACCGCCCATGACTGATAATAAAAGAATGGATGATACTAGCTTCAGAACTCGTTTCATGTTTTTTAGTATGCGTTAATAATTTGATGCAAAAGTAGAGGAGTAAGATTTCGTGCCCTTTACGATCGTTTGAACGCTGAGTGACAAACTCGTTACATCCATGTTACCGTAAAGTCCCCCCTTGAAGTAACTTGCGTGATACGTTTTGTACGCTGAGTGATAGCATATCCCTGAAAAAATCCGTAAACTTGCACTCAGGTTTTCCATTATTAACTAACAAAATAAAACTATGCATTTGACTACAAAATTATTTTTTACCGCAACGCTGCTTGCCGGTAACCTGTTTACTTCATTTGCCGGCGACGTTACGCTGAAGATAACGAAGAAGTATATCAACCTTCCTGTTTCCCACCAAGTGGACCGGAAGAAAATGACATTCGAGGTAAAAGGTACTCCGGAACGTAACTTCGTAATCCGTCTGGCTGACGAGAAACCCGACTACTGGGTATTCTGCGATGTCTCTTCCTGGAAAGGAAAGACACTTCGCATCAGCTATGAAGGGGAGTCTGCCGGATTGGAGAAAATCTATCAGGACGATGTGATTGCGGGGCAAGATAGCTTGTATGCAGAAAAGAACCGTCCGCAATTTCATTTCACCACTCGCCGGGGATGGATCAACGACCCTAACGGACTGGTTTTTTACGAAGGTGAATACCATCTTTTCTATCAGCACAACCCTTATGAACGGGAATGGGAAAATATGCATTGGGGACATGCCGTGAGCCGTGATCTGGTACATTGGAGGAACTGCCGGATGCTCTGCATCCCGATGAGCTGGGAACTATTTTTTCCGGTTCGGCCGTGATCGATTATGATAATACCGCCGGATTCAATAAGAAAAACGAACCGGCATTGGTAGCTGCCTATACAGTGGATAATCCGGAGAAACAGCGGCAGTGTATCGCTTACAGTCTCGATAAAGGACGTACGTTTACCAAGTATGAAGGTAACCCGGTGATAGACTCGAAAGCGAAATGGAACAGTAAGGATACACGCGACCCGAAGGTCTTCTGGTATGCTCCCGGCAAACATTGGGTGATGGTACTTAATGAACGGGACGGACACTCGATTTATAATTCTGCCGACCTGAAGAATTGGGAATATAAGAGTCATGTAACCGGATTCTGGGAATGCCCGGAATTGTTTGAATTACCGGTAGATGGCGATAAGAATCACACTAAATGGGTGATGTACGGAGCTTCCGGTACCTATATGCTGGGCTCATTCGATGGACAGACGTTTACCCCGGAAGCCGGCAAATACTATTATTATACCGGAAGCATGTATGCTGCCCAGACTTATAGTAACATACCTGCCGGTGACGGACGTCGCATACAAATAGGATGGGGACGAATCTCACATGACGGTATGCCGTTCAATGGAATGATGTTGCTGCCCAACGAACTGACACTCCGCACTACTTCAAAGGGAGTTCGTCTGTTTAGTGTGCCTGTCAGAGAGACCGAGCAACTGTTCCAGCCTGTAGGAAACTGGACTTCACTTAGCTCTGATGCGGCCAATCAACGCTTACAGGCGTTCTCCGGTAAGGATTGTTTGCGGATCAGAACAACTATCAAACTGTCACATGCTACCAGTGCCGGACTGAATCTTTACGGTCAGCCTCTGGTGGACTATGATATGAACTCCAACCTGATCAATGGAGTGTTCTACTCACCTGACGACCGCACCAGCATGGAATTGACAGCCGACATCTACATTGATCGCACTTCCATCGAAGTCTTTATTGATGGGGGAGCCTATTCGTATTCGATGAAGCGCAGTCCGCGTGAGGGCAATCGTGAAGGGCTCCATTTCTGGGGTAACAACATAGAAGTTAAGAACCTGGAAGTGTTCTCGGTAAAGTCTATCTGGTAAAGTCGACGGATAGAAAGGGGAAGATGTAGGCAGAGGCGTGTCATCGTTCACCACAGAGTGGCACAGAGTCCCGATACACCTTGTCGTTCATTTTTTCCGGAAAAGGCGTCCTGTTTCTTTGCTTCAGGACGTCTTATATATGTATTATTAAGGAAAACGCAACATGAAAAACACAAATCTATTCCGACTGGCCTTTCTGCTTTTTGCAGGTTTATCTATATTCTTGTCCTCTTGCCAACCCAAAGAGGAAGGAGACAAAAAGTACGTCATTGGTTTTTCTCAGTGTACCTCCGATTCCTGGCGCGAAGCGTATTGCTCGAAATGCAGATTGAGGCCTCCAATTACCGCAACGTAGATTGGTGGTATATAATGCTATGGACAACAGCAGCAGACAGGTATCTCAGATTCGGAAATTGATTTCCCAGAACGTGGATGTACTCATCATTTCGCCTAACGAGGCTGTTCCCATTACCGATGTGGCTGTAGAAGCTTATCGGAAAGGTATTCCTACCATTATTCACGACCGTAAGATACAATCGGATGAATATACGGTCTCTATCGGTGCCAATAATTACAACATTGGTTCTGCCATTGGTGAATACATTAACGGACAATTGCCCCCCAACTCCAAAATACTCGAGATATGGGGACTGGAAGGTTCGTCGCCTGCTATGGAGCGTCATGATGGATTTATCGATCATCTTCGTAGTGATAAGAATTTTCAGGTGACTCAGGTTTTTGGAAAATGGCATTATAATAGTGCTTATGACGCTGTCAACAGGTTAGCTACTTTTGCCGACATCGATCTGGTCTATGCCCACAACGACGTGATGGCGCTTGCTGCCCGAGACGTCATCATGAAGCGTGATTCCGTGTCCGGCAAACGTATCCGGTTTATAGGTATTGACGGGGTATATGGTGACGGTGCCGGATTGCAAGCCGTAGCCGATGAGAAGTTGGAAGCCTCGTTCCAGTACCCTACCGGAGGTGCTATTTCCATTCAGGTGGCCATGCAGATTATTAATGGAGAAAAGGTGAAGAAAAACTATGTATTGAACACTGCCATTATCAATCGGGGGAATGCGAAGACCATTTTGGCACAGTCCGAACAACTCAACCACTACCAGAAAAGAATCAACCGGCAGAAGCAGGAAGAAGATAATTTATTGTCTCGTTTCAAGTTCCTGCGCAACTCTACTATCCTGATTTTGGCATTGATGTTGCTCATTATCCCTTTGCTGGGATATGTAATGTACATGAACCTCCGGGTTAAAAATAAGAATAAAGAACTACATGATAAAAATCAGCTTGTAGAAGCTCAAAAAGAAGAACTGGCTGTCAAGAATAGCCAGATTGAGAATATCTCCAATCAGAAACTACAATTTTTTACCAATATCTCCCATGAAATCCGTACTCCTCTTACACTGATACTTGGACCGGTCAATAAATTGATAAAGAACTCCAAGCTTGATCCTTCTATTCAAGAAGACGTGGCTTTGATGAAACGGAATGTAGACCGGCTCTACAGGATTGTCAACCAGATACTCGATTTCCGAAGAATCGACAACGATAAGATGAAATTGATTTTGCGTCAGGTAGATTTGATCGGGATGGTAAGGGAAGTTTTCGACTACTTTACCGGTATTGCCGAAGAGAAGCAGATTCATTACCGGTTCTCTACCAATATTGACGAACTGAACATTTACATAGATGTCAATAAGATAGAGCAGGTGTTGGTAAATATCATTTCGAATGCCTTTAAATATTCGGATAGTGGGGGAGATATTTCTGTCCGGAGTTACCGGTGAAGCGGAAACTGTCCTGCTGGAAGTGGAGGATCACGGGCGGGGAATTTCAAAAGAGAGTATGGAACACCTGTTTGAACGCTTCTATACCGGTAATAAGACTTCGGTACAGTAGGCTTTGGCATTGGACTCAATCTTTCAAAAGAGTATGTCGACCTGCATGACGGTGAAATCCGTGCAGAGAGTCAACCCGGAGAGTATACTTTATTCAGCGTCCGGCTTTATAAAGATATCACCCACTATACACACGAGTATATACTGGAAGAGACCGATCGCTTCAATCTCAGTTATCACGATATGGAGGTGGATACGACGGTGGTCAACGAAATGCTTTCTAAAACCTATGATTACCACGTCCTGGTCGTGGAAGACGATCCCGATGTACGATATAGCTTACGGAAAGAGCTGTCCGCCAATTTTCAGGTAGAAGTGGCAGGTAATGGTAATGAAGCATTGGACTTGTTGGGACAGGGTGATGCTTTTCACTTGATTCTGAGCGATGTATTAATGCCCGGTATGAATGGGTTCCAGTTGGTTAACCGGGTGAAGAATGATCTTGCTTTCAGCATATCCCCATCATACTGCTGACAGCCTTGTCCGAAGACAGCCAGCGCATCTACGGCATTGCTGAGGGGGCAGACGAGTATATTCCCAAACCTTTCAACATCGACTTCCTGAAAATACGTATCATCAACATGATTTCGGAACGGCAGAAGATGAAGGAAGCTTATATGAAGAATCTCCGGGCCGGTACGATGGACAATGTGGAGGTATGCAAACTGATGAAGGTAGACGAGTTGTTCAGGGACAAGCTGCTGAGTATTGTCGACACGCAATATGAAAACTCCGATTTCAGCATCGAAGACCTGAGTGAACATTTGGGATTGTCGAGGGTGCACCTTTACCGGAAGATGAAAACACTGTTCGGGGTTTCCCCCACCGATTACCTGAGGAATTACCGGCTCAATAAAGCAATGCTTTTGCTTAAAGCCCGGCAGTACAATATCAGTGAGATAGCTTATATGACCGGTTTTACTTCGCCCGCCTATTTCACTAAATGTTTCCGTACACTTTATGGGGTCACTCCGACAGAGGCAATGGTGGCTAACTGAATATGGGAAACAGATCGTTCTGTCTACGCACCGTATGCAACTCTGTATACGGTACGTATATAGAGTAGTATACGATCCGTAGACAATGCTGTATACACATTATACAAAATTGTCCCGCATTGAATTTTCTCAATGCGGGACGATATGAAATGTGCCGGTATGTTTACTATCAGGCCGTTGGATCATCTACAATATCGTCATCACCACTCCCCTGGGATGCGCCGATATTGATAAATCGACTGACGGTTCTCGGCGTTTTTAGCATTGTCTGCGAACTGTGGCAGTATTGTGTAGTCAGTCGCAGCTCATAGGTTCCGTCTTTCAAGTCGGCAGGAAGTAGCACCAATACTTCCGAAGGGTTGTTTACTGCTATCATATCCATCGGTAGCTTCGTTTCCGTGCCTTTTTCATCAATCAAGACGATACCTACGGCAGGATCTGTACCGGTTACTTTAATATTCTTTCCTTGCAGACGATAGTTACGTCCCGCAGTTGCACTACCGTCCGTAGCACGGGTGGCGGCGTCTTCACCACCGATAAAATAGGCTGAATCGCCTTTGGCTCCTAGGATTTTTACGCCGGTCCGTGCGATAGCTTCACGTAAATCCTTATCCTGATTGAAGGAAACATAGATAGAATTTTTCTCGGGATTCCATACTCCGCCGTCTATTACCCCGCGAAACTGGGGTACGGCACGGAATAGCCCCGTATTGACAGAGTATCCGTTCAGTACTAATTTCGATACCGTACGCTGAAAGAGATCGACGGCATGCTTTAAAGTCTCTGCCCGCAAGCCGGTATCTTCTTTCTTCATTTCATCCAGTACATCGGATAGCGTCAGGTTCCCGGCACTTTCCAATACCAGGATTTTGTCTTCTTTGTTGTCGGTGGTTACGGTATTGTCCGCAAGCCAGCCTTTGAGTTCGGTTTTCATGATTTGTTAAGTTTAAAAGTGAATATTATTGTTTGGTACCTTTTACACAACGGACAGAATGTCCGTCACCTTTCGGACCATTAGCTTGTATTTCTATGCTAAGTGTAGATCGAGCATCAAGAACAAGCCTACGCCCACAATTATTACTACTATTATTATCACTACTCCAATAAAAGCCGACTTCTCCGACAAACAATGTCCCTACTGTACCACATCCTCCTTCTCCTCTTGCTCCTGCTATAGTGAGAAAGATTCCTTTGCTGTTATTCATAAACCATACGCCCTTATTAGTCACTATTTTATTTGTACATCGAGAAAGTTTAGTTAATTCGTTTATCGATGGCGTTCGCCATCCTGAACCATATGTCGTAGGGTTAAGTCTTGCGCATGGATCTATATTGTTTCTATTATAATCTTGATTCCAAGTATAATAATATCCATAATCAGTTGAAGTTGTCCACACATAATTATTACTCGCTCCTGTACTTTTCAGATTCCCGTCCGCCCATATTAATTTAGCCAGATCCTTCTTATCCTGAGCCGTACACCCGTTACCTGTAAGGTTTATATCACTCTCCAGCACATTGATTCCGGGACCCTTTTTAAACTGTATTTTTAGTGTATAGCTTTTCCCTTCCTTCAACTGTACGCTTTGGGTGGACGTGATTTCGGTGTTGTTGTTCACAATCCGTCCGCCTACCGTCAGTGTATTGAAATGCACTGTTATCGTTCTGGCCCCTGCAAACGGAACCATGCGTATGGTTGTACTTAGGGTCGTGCTCGGACTGAATGCCGCCGTATTATTCGTGTTGGCGGCCACCACATTGGTCGAAGGGCCGATCTTCCATGATGTGGAGTTTCCCCCTTGCTTTACATATACACCCGTGCAATTGGTGATCGTATTGCTTGGAAATCCGGTAGGACTGATGGTAATTGTCAGTTTGCACAACTTCTGATTGAAACTCACCGGAAGATTGTGGCTGAGACTGTTTACATTCGTTATATCTCCGGAATCGAAG